>Ga0075687_121_pt2 | contig 7304 bp, 6 predicted proteins | sample RifGroA2_FD_67689 | JGI IMG/M metagenome (GOLD analysis project Ga0075687, IMG submission 67689) | Microgenomates (Levybacteria) bacterium GW2011_GWA2_41_15 | reverse complement strand
ATACTGCAAATCAAAATCGATACCCACTGTCTCTGTCTCTTCCTCGGAGAATCTTTCGTCAATTATCAATCGTCAACTGTCACTGCTAAAAGCTTCGCTCGGAGTCATCGCAGACTTCGGAATTATCATCCCGAATGCCATAATTGAAGCCTTTCCCAAGGCTATTATTAACATTCACCCGTCTCTTCTGCCAAAACATCGGGGCCCTACTCCGGTACAGACTGCCATTCTTCAAGGAGACCAAAAAACAGGCGTTACTATTATAAAAATCGACGAAGAGGTGGATCACGGCCCGATTCTGTATCAAGAAGAGATGGATATTTTGCCTGAAGACACTTCGGAAACAATGCTGGTCAAACTTTTTCAAAAAGGTGCAAATTCCCTTTCCAAAACTATCTCAGGCTATATCAAAGGCTCTATTATTCCTACAGAACAGATCCACTCAAACGCCACTTTTACTCATCTTCTTAAAAAGCAGGACGGCTACATTGATTTGTCAATTGTCAATAATCGATCGTCAATAATCAATATCAATCGCATGATCCGCGCCTTCTACCCGTGGCCCGGTGTATGGACCCTCTTTCGCTTAAGCTCCAAAGGGCAAGCAAAGGTTATTAAACTTCTTCCGGACGGTAAAGTTCAAGTTGAAGGAAAACGACCAATGTCGTATGGGGATTTTATTAATGGCTATGAAAAAGGCGAAGAATTCCTAAAAAAGGTCGGCTTGCTTTAGGCGCGGGGAGCTGAAAAATTTTCGCTGTTCGCGTTTTGACCTCAGCGCAAGGAAGATTAAACTAAACCGCTGGCGACCGGGGCTATTGTTGAGATTTTTTCCTCTGTTACGGGACTTTTCACGAAATTCTGCCCTTTTTTGATCGTACGAAGACACTTCGTGCAAAGTCTGTAAGTTTTGATAGTGCCTTCAATTTTCAGTTTTGCGTTGTGAAGATTTGGTCTAAAAATCCGTCTTGTTCGATTTTTTGCATGAGACACATTATGCCCCACTTCAATTCCTTTTCCGCAGTTATCGCATTTAAATCCCTTTGCCATAGACAAGAAGTATACTAAATTGTATACTAAAAAACAATGGATTTTCTATCAACCAATATTTTATTCGTTTTAGTAGCGCTTGTAATGTCTGCTATTGTCCACGAAGTAGCTCACGGGTACGTCGCGGACCGGCTTGGAGATCCGACAGCCAGACTTAGGGGGCGTCTCACTCTTAATCCTATTCCCCATATAGATCCTATATTTACTATTTTGATGCCTTTAGCTATATTCTTCGCCAGTCAAGGAAGTTTTATCTTCGGAGGAGCCAAGCCCGTTCCTGTGGACCCCTTCAACCTTCGTGATGGGAGACGCGATTTGTCTCTCGTGGCACTTGCAGGCCCGGCTACAAATATCCTTATCGCGGTACTGTCTGCGAGCCTAATTCACATACTTTTACCTCTAGGATTAGGCGTAGATCTTTTTCATATGCTTAGAGCTATCGTTGGGATTAATCTGTTGCTTGCAATCTTTAACCTCATTCCTATTCCGCCACTGGACGGATCAAAAGTATTCTCGCTCTTTCTTTCGGAAAAACAAGCCGCGTCTTATCTTTCAATAGGCTCTATGGGAATATTTATCCTCTTTTTTCTACTTATGTTCCCCATCGGCGGATTTTCTCTGGGTGGAATTATTTTTAATCTCCTCGAATACTCAATGAGGCTTTTAGGGCTCTAACCGCTGACTTTGAGCTTCTGTCTCCATGCCCATCAACTATAGATTCAAATTGTCCCTTGACAACATGTCAGGTATACCAGTATACTGGACATCGCCGATATGCCAAGAGCCTCAAGGAGACCAATCGACAAAAATTTGGATCATGAGTTAAGGGAAAATTTTGCTTCTCTAATTTCCTCTCTTCAGAATTCATATGAAATAGAAGGTTTTCTAAATGATTTCTTAACTAAAGAGGAAAAAATAATGCTGGGAAAGCGTCTAATGCTTCATCTAATGCTTGAAAATAACTACCCTACCTCAAATATAGAAACCTCTTTGAAGGTGAGTCGAGAAACAGTCAGGGTTCATAAAAATATATGGCAAAATGCCGGATCAATCTATAAGGAAATCATTTCGAAAATCTCAAAAAAAGAGAGAACCCGCCAACTCTTCAATAAAATTGAATCTATGCTTAAGCCTCTCGATCTGGCAATGCGCGCGCGGAGCGATATGCGAGCGCGCGCGAAATTGGTTTCCGGAGACTTTTCTGAAGAATCATAATGTCAGTCCCCGCTTAAAATTTTCGTGTTGATTTATCTTTAACCTCCTCGAATTTTCAATGAAACTGCTAGGTCTATAAAATAATCCCCTAGCCTAGCAAGTAGCCTCGCAAGGGGACGCCTTGCGAGGCGGAGGTTTTTATGCTAGGCTTTTTATATGCCAGCAAAAAACAGTGTAAAGCAATATTTAGAAAACGGGTACTACCATATTTATAATCGTGGGGTCGAGAAAAGGAAAATATTTCTTGACGGACAGGATTACTCTGTATTTCTCTCCTATCTTAAAGAGTATTTGTCCCCCAAAAATGAAAAAGAACTTTACGATAAACTTTCCAACCCCTCCCTTTCCTACAAGGAAAGAGACAAAATTTTAAAACTTATTAGACTTAACAACTTTGCGGATGAAATCACACTTCTTGCTTACTGCCTAATGCCAAATCATTTCCATTTTTTCATCAAACAAAAAAATCCAAATAGCATTGATAGTTTTATGAACTCTTTAGGCACAAGATATACTATGTATTTTAATAAGAAATATAAAAGGGTCGGATCCCTGTATCAGGGTGTTTATAAAGCAGCGCTGATTGAAAATGAAAAACAGTTTCTGCATTTATCCCGTTACATTCATAAACAGGCTTTAGCCTCGCAAGGCGAGGCCTTGCGAGAAGGGCAACCGTCATCTTACAAGAGATATCTTGACATGGAAAAAACAGAATGGGTTAATCCCTCAGAGATTCTCTCCTTTTTTTCTTCTAAGCATCCCTTGCTCTCCTATCGGGCTTTTGTGGAAGAGCTCGAAGAAGAGCCGGAGCTCATAAACTCCATCACCCTAGATGAGATCTAGCCTCGCAAGGCGAGGCCTTGCGAGGCTAGAATAAAGAAGATGCGAGCGCGCGCGAAATTGGTTTCCGGAGATTGGGACTGATATACTAGTATACCAATACTTGAGGCGAGCGAAGCGAGCCGAACATATGTTTTTGTATTTGGGCACCGCAAAGCTCCCTCCACCCCGGCTGACTTACCCACTCACTAGTTGTTAGTTGCTATGAGCCGAGGCTCATACTATCGGCTTGACAAGGAATTTTCCCTATGATATAGTTTATTTTATTAATATGGCTATGGCCGAAGTAAGACCAGGACAGAAAGGAGCTTTAAGAGCTCCTGATTCAATTAACAAAATCGCGCCCCAAAACGATGTTACTTCTGGAAGCAGCTCTTCCAGTGACGGGTCATCTCTGGTAAAAACTGGATTCAGCGTTTCTGAACCTTCTACATTTGGGTTAGACCTTGGAACCAAAAGGCTTGAGCCGGATAATAGATTTTCGCTGAACGTTCCTCAGTCTGTGACAATGGAAGTCCCCCACATTGAATTATCTGCAGAAAGAGTTGACACACAAATTGAAGATATCAGAACATTAGCCGAAGTTACTGACGCAGCTCTTGTGGATCCTAGGGTTTCACTCGGAACTAAGGCTGCACTCGTGGCAGTTTTCGTAGCCGCATGCGGAGGCGGAAATCTACCTACCCAAGAACCTACACCAGTTATTACTGCCACCCCTATCATAACCGAGGCTCCAACACCTACAGTTACGGCTGAGCCTACACCAAGTTGGACTGCTTCACCAGAGCCTACAGCTACAATCGTAGTCACACCTTCACCTACATCCGAACCAACACCTACCGTAAAACCGGTTGAGACAACTCCCCCCCCTGAATTATTGGATATAAATACAATAATTTCCGATAACCCACGTAATATTTCTCTGGCAGATTTAAAAGAAAAAATTAAAGCAGCATACGAAGGCAAAACAGGCTTGCCTTCTCAAGATTCTATAACACTGGAAGATTTCCTCAATGCAGCAGAGGGTTGCGCTGCGGGCAGAGATGCTGGAAATATAATTGACAACTGCTATTTTCCAATAGAGGCTATTTATAAAGATTACCTTGCAAGCGGAGATATTGCATTACATGGTGCAGCAAAGGGGTACTACGATATTGGGGTAAATGCTTTTAAAGAAAGCCAAGCGTCAATAGCAGATCTTAATGATACCTTGAGAAGCGTCTTCCCTCCCCCGCCTTCAGAATAGCAGTATCTCGAAGTAAATCCAGTTTTACTTTTCTTGACAAACTTATCTTAAATCCTTACTCTTAAGTTAGGCATATCTGCCCATATGCAGTTATCTGATTTTATTTACAAAAATAAAGCAAGCATCTTGATTCTGGGTCTCATCCTCTTAATAATTCTTTTTATTGCCGGAATTTTCCTTATAGATAGGGACATTGCTAAGCCTCAGGCACTCAGGACTGGATACAATGAGAGCCTCCTTTCCCTACGAGGGGAAATAACAGCCATTGGGAATAAAGATCCTGAAATTCGGGGAAACGGAGCCTACGATAGGCTCAATACAAATCTGGATATTGTAGCTAATGAATCATCTTCAGATTCTGACAGATATGAGGCCCTTAAAGAGTCTTTTGTCTTTTTTTACGGACTTTACCAGGAAACCAGCGATAACAAACTTTATCCTGTTAATCAGGATTTCCAGGACTTTGCCAAGAGATATTTCCCCAAGCACTACGATGAGGTGGATTTCACCTATTTTTGCCAGGATCCTGTCTGCGCAGACAGTGAAACTCCCCAAGAAATACTTGAAATAGTTGATGAGCTTAAGAAAAGCGACATGCCCGAAAGAATAGCAGAAACTACTGCAAATGATATCCTAAACGACAGCTATTTATCCGAAAAAGACAAGGAGTTAAAAGTTGAAAACTACATAATAAGTATTAGTATCTTGAGAGGTTATGACGACTTTTCTCCAAGTAAAATAAATCAAAAAATAGCAGACGATATTTTAAATTTTGTAAAAAATAAATATCCTGAAGAATATAGAAAAATAGGAACAGGAGAAATATGAACAAATTTCAATTCTGCAAAATAGCCTTTTTTTTGTTTGTTTTTCTCTCTGCTCTCACATTCCAATTCCCCCAAAAAGCTTTGGGAGCAGAACAAGAATGCACTCCTGGTTCCGCAGACTGCGGAGCCGGATTCTACTGCAATACGGCTGGCTTGTGCAAAACTTGCAATTGCGGCTCATGGAGCACCGGTACATGCGGGGGAGGGACTTGCGCTGATGACAGAAGATACCAGACTAGAGACTGTGCCCATCCCTCCTGCGGAGAATCGCGCTGCCAAAGTGCCGCAGCGAGTAACTGCACTCAAATAGAGGGTAATTCTTATTCCTCCGTTGAATTAAAAAATAGCAATACTTATATAAACTGGCAAGTCCACATTCAATACTTAAAATATAAATCAGGAATTGGAGCCAATGCCAAGTATAATTCTCTCGGCTCTCATAATCCGTGGGTTCCTCCTAACGGCTCATCCTTCGCCTCATGGCAGACCGTACCCAATCAGAAAAATTCCAGTGATAAGCTAGAGTGGCGGAGCTCGTGTGTTGATCCTAATCCTGATGTAGTGGTAATAAGCAAAACAACATCAAAAGAATGCGAAACGGATACTTGCGATTTTTATACATTTTATGAACTTTCTCCCGTAAACATAACATGCAAGACAAATCTAACAAGCGATCCAATTTATAGAGGCTGCGGCGGAGCCAACAAGGATCTAGGAAATGATAATGATAACAGTATAGGATGGAGCGACATATGTCCTACTTCTGTTAATACGTCGGGTGATTGTATAAAAGGTGGGTTTCTGGATGAATGCTCTGTAAATTCAGGCTCATGCAATAACAGTTGCCAAAGAATGAGTTGTGACTATTCCAAGTCTGTAAGAAATTGGTGTACCTTAACTAATGATAATACTTGTCCTAGTTGCGGCGTAAGTGTGCCAAATGTTCCTACGAATGTGACTGCGGCGGCGTCCTGTACAAATAGCACATCAACGCAGGTTCTTGTCAACTGGAATGCAGTGACCGGTGCCACTTCTTATGACGTGCGATACAAGCGCTCGGCTTTAGATAGCTCTGCATGGACTAATCCCGTAAATACAACTAATACCCAAAGAAATATTACCGGACTTGGATTTGGCACATCTTACGATTTTCAGGTAAGAGCCAAAAATACCGCTGGTAATTCCAGCTACAGCAACACCGTATCTGCCACAACTCAGAGTCAAAGCACTTGCGCCCCTAATCCCCCACCTAATACACCAAATCCTTCGGCAACTTCACAGTGCACATCCAGTACTGTTTCACGAATTGATATCTCCCAGTTTCAACGGCCTATTATTACCAGGTACGGGCTAGGAACTCAGGCGGAGCATCAGGTTGGAGCACGAGACGAACCATCACAACAGCCTCCGGCGCCAATTGCGCAGCTTGTGGAACTGCGCGTGAGCTTCGAGGAAGAGTGTTTAGAGACAATAACGGAAACGGAGTCAGAAACGCAGGTGAGAATTACCTAAACGGCTACACTATCGAAAAGTGGCGGGATCCATCTCTTGCTGATAATGCTGTTGACTGTCAAGGAAGCACTAATAAGGAAAGCGTAAATACTCAAAGAATCAATGCCGTAGGAGGAAACGGAAGTTATCGGTTCTTTAACCTGGAGCAAGGAAATAACTATAGAGTAAGACTTGTTATTCCGCAGGGATTTGAATGCACTACCGGAAATAATTGTGATATAACCAATATTAATCTTAATCAGAATAGGACAAACAATTTCGGCATAAGGCCGGCTACGGCCACATATACAGTTACAGGAAATGTTTTTGTCGATGATAATCAGGACGGAGACAAAGATACCGGAGAGAATAACTATACCGAAACATCGGTAGCGGTTCTAGCCACCAGCTCCACAGGCAACACATATAACGCCACAGTTTCAGGCGGAGCGTATACAATATCAAGTCTTCCTTCCGGAACATACACTGTGACCTATACAAACATTCCTTCGGGCTATAGATTCACTCATCCTGGGGGGGGAAACAGCTACCCGGGAGTAAGCCTTCCCTGCAATGTTCAGGCAGACACGGGAGATTCGATCGCGACATGCACGGGCTCTCAAGGAGTACAGGAT
>Ga0075687_119_pt1 | contig 15421 bp, 13 predicted proteins | sample RifGroA2_FD_67689 | JGI IMG/M metagenome (GOLD analysis project Ga0075687, IMG submission 67689) | Microgenomates (Levybacteria) bacterium GW2011_GWA2_41_15 | reverse complement strand
GGGTGAACTCGATGAGTCTGTCTCTTAAAACTGTTGGTTTATTATTCATTCCTAGTCAATTGTAGATAATAAATTGTCAATAAACTAGAGCTCTATTTCGTCGAAAATGTCTTCATTTTTTTCATTTTTTGAGGACTTATAGAGTTTTCCTTTTTGTTCCAGAACGCGTCTGGGAAAAAGAATTCCGTCCAAATGATCTATCTCATGCTGGACAATTGTGGCCATAAAGCCTTTAAATTCCTTTGTGTGTTTCCTTCCTTTTTCATCAAGAAAGGAAAGCTTGACAGTTGGATATCTTTTTACATCGCCCCATATAGAATGGAGAGAAAGGCAGCCTTCAAGCTTTTTCTGCCTGCGACTCCTGACAACTGGCTTCTGGCCTCTAGCTCCTTGTTTGCCAGTTGCCAGTTGCGAGCCTCCAGTAGCTAAAATCTTTGGGTTTATAAAAACTGCAGTTTTAGACTTTTCTGTGGGTTTGGTTATAAAAATCCGAAGCGCGATTCCTGCCTGGGGGGCTGCAAGACCAACGCCTTTCGGATCGCTCGCGCTTCTTAGCGCTTCTTCCATTTGAGTCAGAATAGAGGACAAGTCCGCTGGAAATGGAACTTTTACCTCAGAACTTACTGCTGAAAGCGCTTCACTTGGAGCCTCAATAATCTTCATATTTTGTTTTGCTCGGGGTCCTGTTTGCTTCGGGAAGTCGCATGCTGCAAGAAGACGCTTGCCATAGTTTTACGTTAAAATCAAATCTTAACCCGTTTCGCTAAATGAAATTCGGCACCGTATAAAATTAATCTTAAATATTTGGACAAGCCGAATTTCAGTTCTCTTGCAGATGGATCTTCCCAAAGCTCCACCCCTCGCGTCTTTTTTTAATCATTAATAGTTTATCATTAGTCATTAATTGTGTGTGATTATAGCAGAAATTGGGAGAAAATTACTGGGAATTCCAGGACTGCAGGGTTTGGAGAGCGGCCTCATCATCTACATTTAAGTTTTTAAGAATATAATTAAGCGAGTCTTCTGCCTTCTTTTGAAGCTCGGGCTTGACTACGTTTCCCTGAGCGTTTAAAGCGAGTTCATGATAGAAGATCCCCAGAGCAAAATATGCGTCCCTATAATCGGGCTTCAGCTTGATTGTTTCCTCAAGCGTTTTTACCGCATTATCAAGCTCACTGTTTTGGCCATACAAAACGCCTAAGTTATACGAAATCGAAGCTTCAGTAGGCGCAAGTTCGTGTGTTTTCTTCATAGCTTCAAGTGCTTTCGGCAGAAAACTTGCGTCAATTTGTGCGAGATTATAAAAGATCCGGACGCGCGATTTCCAGAATACTATATTTTTCGGGTGATCCTTAACCAGCTTGTCATTTATTCCTATGGCTTCCTGTATAAGAGAAGATGCTGTTTGTGCTGACTGAGTTGACGAAGGACCCTGGGACAAAACAAAGGTGGCGAGAATTGCGCTATTGACGGCGAGTTCATCCTGAAAAACAGGCTCCGCTCTTTTTGAATTGGCTTTGAGAAGATAGCCATAGGCTTCCTGATATTGCCCGGCGCGACTTAAATTATAACCTAAAGCGTAGTCTTTATCGGCAATCCAGAACCTAATGAGTAAGAAGAGAAGAAAAAGCGCAACAACGCCGGCAAGTAAAGATACGAGCTTTTGGGCTAGAGAAAACTCAGCATCTTGTCTACCAAAGCTTCTGACTTTCCATTTAGTGCCCAGCATGTCGGTAAGCGCAAAAAACATGAGGGGAATTAGGAAAAAGTAAATATTAATTATTACGACCGAAAATCCGAAGAAGTTGGTAATAAGTATAGAGAAAAAGCCCAAAACAAGAGAAAGATTTATCGGATCTTTTAATGCTGCCGCAGTTTGTGCGCTTGTTTGAGGAAAACGGCTGGCAAAAGGAAAGGGGATTTTGGATTTAATCGCGTCAAAAGCCGCTTTTTTGGTCCTTGCGGTAAATACTAATATGAAGAGAAGATACGTGAATAGTCCGAATGCGCCCGTCGTGGCAAGATAATTTAGGTATTCATTGTGGGCTTTATTGTAAAGAAAATTCCACTCGGATGTCAGATTATGTGCAGCTGGCCTGTATTTATAGTAGCTGTAGGCAAAAGTCTCAACGCCCGTTCCGAATAGGGGATTTGCGCGCCAGACGTCCATTGCTCCTTTCCAGACAATAAGTCTGATCTTGCCCGAATCTGTGCCTCCCAGCGCTATTGCGTGCGGTTCTTCAGGCAAAGCTTCTTTTGGCTTTTCCGCTTTTTGGTTTTTGGAAGCGTACTGCTTAAGATTTGCCAGGGATAACTTGTCCAGTACCGGAAGAGAAACCTGAGCCATAAATCCTACTCCAGCCAAAATCAGAAGAATAAGAATTAAATTTCGATACGACTTTATGACTTTTTTGATAGGCGTTCTGTTCATTACGAAAATCGCAACTGCGAAAAAGAATAGAGTAAGTAGTGTGGCTGCAATTCCTGCTCTTGCCTGAGTGTAGAGAATGTTTAGAAAAAATAGCGCAGAAAGGAGGGTAAATGCTGTAAAGGAAATTGTTTCCGGCCTCTTTATGCCAAATCTTTCCAGTGTGGATATGAAGCCATTTTTTTTGGAAATTGCATAGGCAATTGATACGGGAAGAAGAATTGAAAGATATGCTGCAAGCCATGCAGGCTGGCCAAGCGTTGAAAAGATTCTTAGCTTTGGCTGAAAATCGGCTGTCCAGCACGAAACATTAAGCTCTCCTCTGAAGACAAAACACGTCGGGTCGTATCCAAAATGGGAGGGAAGTCCCCAGAGCGCCACAAAAAGCCCCGAGAGAAGGGAAATTCCCAGAAGTTTCCTAACGGGATTTCCTGGTAACAGGCCAAATATCATAATTCCAGCCACTACAGATAATAAGATGCTGCTAGTAAGCAGAAACATAAGGATGCTGGTCGGGGTGCCTCCTGTTACCAACACAGTTAGGACAAAGGATGATATAAAGGAAGCTGCAAGGAAGATGAGAAATTTTGGAAAATTGCTCAAATCTTTTTTCTCCTCAACGCCTATAACATTTGAAGCAAAGGCAAAGTATAAAAATGCGTAAGTCAGGATAGAGAGCGTGCCTCCGTTAAAGCGTGAATAGTATCCCCAGAAAGAGACGTATGGATCCCAAGATATTACAGTTGAAATTAGGTGGGCAAGGAGAAAAAGAAGGATGGGAATGTCTAGCGGTGTTCTTCTGATGCGGATTTGTTTCGTAATAACAATTTTAAGAATCCAGAAGAAGCCAATAAGGATGGCTATGCCATAGGTGACCCACATTTTATTGAATTCAAAAAGTTCTGAGGTGTTGCTTAAGAAAACTATGGGGACGAGGAAGAAGAGGGCATAGAAGAGGTACTCGATTGCCCTGTTGGAGAAATTTAATAACTTCATCATTTTTTTGCGCTGAGGCGCATTTCTCTTGCATCTTTTCGCAGGAAAAGACGCCCAAAACTGTTTGCAAGCCAATCGAGCTATTTTTGTTCGCTCACTCTATCGGGTAATTTCACCCCTTCCTCAACAAACTTGTGAGGAATTCCCCTGAATCATTCACTCTCAAAAACTTAACGCTCTTTTCTTGGATTGCAAAAGAACAGAAACGTAACTCTTAATACATGATTCTTGATTCATGATTCTTTAGATTCGAGTATCGTAGCATATTGGAAAAGTAGGGGCAAGATGCTATTATTAACTAAATTTTCAAATGCTTGACAAATTTTTCAGCGTTTTCGCTAACGATATAGGTATTGATTTAGGTACTGCCAATACACTTGTTTGGGTCCGCGGTAAAGGCATAGTAATAAGAGAGCCATCAGTTGTCGCATTACATAAAAAAACAAAAAAAGTAATTGCCATAGGGACTGAGGCCAAGAAAATGTTGGGCAAAACCCCTGAATCAATAATTACAGTAAAACCTCTTCAGGGCGGAGTTATCTCGGACTTTGATGTGACTCTCGCCATGATCTCCGAATTTATAAAGTCTGTACACGATTTGGGAACAAGGCTCCCCGCTAGATTGTCTCGTCCAAAAGTGGTAATAGGTATACCCTCAAGCATAACGGAAGTGCAGCGCCGCGCTGTTTGGGAGGCTGCGCTTTCTGCGGGGGCAAGAGAGGCATTTTTAATAGAGGAGCCAATGGCAGCAGCAATAGGAGAGGGGATTTCAATTTTCCAGCCCACAGGGAAAATGGTGGTAGATATAGGGGGAGGAACTACAGAAGTTGCGGTTATATCTCTGGGTGGAATTGTGGTTTCGCGGTCTTTAAAGCTCGCAGGCGATGATATGGATCGGGCAATCGGTCACTATATAAGACTAAAACACGGAGTCCTATTGGGTGAGAAAACAATAGAGGAATTAAAGATAAAGCTGGGGAGTGCGTATGAGGGAGGGGGTAGAAGGAAAAAAGAGGAGACAGGGAAAGAGCCTAGAAAAGATGATTTCACAGAAAGACTTGAGAAAATGGCAGTAGTCCGCGGACGGGACATTGAGACAGGGCTTCCCAAAAGTCTTAGAATAACGGAAATTGAGGTAAGAGAAGCCTTGGCTCCTACAATTGCCCGCATTATTGAGGGTATAGTAGACGTTTTGGAAGAATCGCCGCCTGAGCTGACATCTGACATATTGGAGCATGGAATACTTTTGACCGGTGGAGGATCGCTTCTTTACGGGCTCGATAGTCTGATAGTTGAAAGAACGCATATTCCTGTAATTAGAGCTGAAGACCCATTGACTACAGTCGTTCGGGGTACGGGAAAGGTTTTGGAAGACGAGGCATTACTTGATAGAGTAAAAGTAATCGGCGGATTAAAGTAACTCACAAATGCATAGAAAAAAAATTCTCCCTGTTGTAGCGTTTTTTGCCCTTTTATCTGTAATTCTGATTTTACTTTCAGGAGCAGGAAGAGTGAAATTTATCGAGGGGAGTTTATCATTCGTTTTTTCACCGGTACAAAAAGTTGCTTCATCCATTTTTCACATAGATCCTACATCTGGGTCTGAAATCGAAAAATTAAGGCGGGAAAATAATAAGCTTTTGGGCAGACTTAAGGACCAGGCTCTTTTGGAAAGCGAAAACAAGGCTTTAAGAGATCAGTTCGAGATAGAATATCCAAGCTCCTCGGATCTTATTCCGGCAAGAGTAATTGGATCGCCCGGACTTGTTCCCGGCGTATCAAAACCTGAATATTTTATACTTGATGTAGGAACAAAAGACGGGGTAAGGATTGGTGCGGCTGTGATATTCGGCACGAATTTAGTAGGGAAAATTGCGAACACAAATTCGTGGACCTCAAAAGTCGAGTTAATTACAAATTCTTCATCTTCTTTTACCGCAAAGGCAGTCTCCTACAGCGACTTACGAGAGGCTATGGGGATAATTAAAGGGTCGGGAAGCGATGAAATGGTATTCGGAAACGTGCTTTTATCAAGCGTTATTAAAAAAGACGATTTAGTACTTACCAAAGGAGACGTTGATGAAAAAGGAGCAGGGTTCCCTCCAAATTTAATTGTTGGAAAAATAATTTCTGTTGAGAAAAACCCCTCAGATCTTTTTCAAAGAGGACAAGTAAAAAGTCCAGTCGATTTTGCGTCCGTTGATAACGTTTTCGTATCTATCAGATAATTTATGTTTTTTCTGCTTTTCTTACTTCTAGCGCTTTTAATAGAAGGAAGTGCTACCACGCTTCCCCTGACATTTATAGTACTTATTGTTTACACAATTCTAAAAAGGGATGAAAGGATTCTAATTGTTGGATTTATCGTGGGACTTATTCTTGATATTTTAACTCTTAATACCTTAGGGATAACAAGTCTTTTCTTCGTTTTATTTCTTTCTCTTGTCCTTCTCTATGAAAAGAAACTTGAGATAACAAGCATTTATTATCTTGTACTATTTTCATTTAGCGGAGCGCTGGTTAACTCTTATCTTAAGCATTCAGATAACCTTCTTCTAATTTCCACGCTATCAGCCTTTATTGCAGTGTTGATTTTTAAGACAGCGGTCTCTATAAATAGTAAGAGCCAATGGCAGAAGGAATAGGAGTTGCGTTTCCTGACTATATATCTTTTGATAAGCCGAGAAAACCTCGGTCTTTTGATGCTGACTGGAAAGAGAAAGACCGTTCCCGCCACCTTTTGCTCCTTGTTATTTTTGCGGGAGCATTCTTTCTGATCATGCTTCGGCTTGCCATTCTTCAGATATTTCAAGGCTCTTATTTCAGATCGCTTTCCGATAGCAATAGAACTAAGACCGTTCTCGTGCATGCTTCACGCGGCACTATTTTTGATAGAAATGGAAAACCTTTGGTTTTTAATACACCGGGATATCGAAAAGTAGAGGGCAAAAAGACAAGACTCTTAGATCAGGAAGAGGCAAATAAACTTATCGCTAGAGGCGAAAAAGGGCTTGAAATAGATTCGCTTAGGGAATATCCGTATAAAGATGCTTTTGCCCATGTTTTGGGCTACATCGGACAGGTATCAAAGGAAGAGCTGAAAACTTCAGACTTCTCGGACTATAATCTGGCGGATTTCCTGGGTAAAACAGGAATTGAGAGAGAGTATGAGGGTATACTTCGCGGGACTGACGGAAAAAGACTAATCGAAGGAGATTCAGCAGGGCGCGAAATAAGGGTCCTAGGCCAGACAGAGCCTGTTTCAGGAAAAGATATTACTTTGACTCTGGACCTTGATGTTCAGCTGGCTGTCCAGAAAGCCATGGGGAAAGTAAAAAAAGGCGCTGTGATCGTGTCAACTCCGAGAGGTGAAATACTCGCTCTTTTGTCAAAACCCTCCTTTGATCCAAATCTTTTTACGCTGGGGCAGTTTTACAAGCCCGCTACGACAAGCGGGTATCAAAACGTAGAAGAAATTGTAAGCGATGATAAAAATCAGCCGCTTCTTGATAGGGCGATATCCGGAGCCTATCCTCCGGGATCCACTTTTAAAATAGTTACAGCAGCCTCAGGGCTTGAGAATAGCTTGATAGATGAGAACTACACCGTAGAAGATACGGGCGTGATTCGTGTGGGGGAATTTTCTTTTGCCAACTGGTATTTTACGGGATATGGCAAAACTGAGGGATCGGTCAATATCGTGAAGGGGATCAAGCGTTCAAACGACATTTTTTTCTATAAATTGGCTGAAAAAATAGGTGTAGATAGATTATCGGAAACAGCTAAGAAATTTGGTCTCGGGAAAATTTTGGGAATTGATTTGGGTGGGGAGCAGGCAGGACTTGTTCCGACTGAAGAGTGGAAGCAGGAAAATATCGGAGATAGGTGGTATTTGGGAGATACATATCACTATGGAATTGGACAAGGGTATGTCCTATCAACGCCTCTTCAGGTAAACGGATGGACGCAAGTAGTAGCAAACGAAGGCAGTCTGTATAGGCCTTATATTTTAAAAAATTTGGATCCAAAGATTACAAAAAAGGATCTTTTGGGGAAGCATAGTACGGATCTTATAAGGCAAGGAATGGTAGAATCCTGCTCTACGGGAGGAGTCGCGTGGCCTCTTTTTAATTTTCAAGTCAAAAACTCAAAGCTTCGGGTAGACGGCAAAAATTTTCTGGAAGCTCCACAAAGTACTACTTCTGCGGGATTTAAGGATTTTCGGCGAGTTTCTATTGCCTGTAAGACCGGTACTGCGCAGCACGGGGATGAAACCACTCTTCCTCATGCCTGGATCACTCTTTTTGCTCCGGCCTACGATCCAGAAATTGTAGTTACGGTTCTTGTAGAGGAGTCGGGGGAGGGAAGTAATATTGCGGCGCCAATCGCCAAAGAAATCCTTCAGGAGTGGTTTGAAAAATGACTGACCGAGAATATTTTCTGCCTTTTTCGGTATTTCCGGGCATTGGACCGGTTAAGTTTGAGAAATTAATAAAACACTTCGGCACTGCGAGAAATGCATGGGAAGCGCCTAGCGCGGGTTTGCGAATACTTCTGGGCGAAAAACTAACAGCGAAATTCGAAAAATTCCGCTTGGAATTTGATATTCCAAAGTTTAAAAAACAGCTTCATAAGAAAAAAATCGACTATGTTTGTCTCCTCGATAAGCAGTATCCAAGTTTGCTTAAACAAATCCCAAACCCACCGATCCTTTTATTTGTAAAAGGGGACAAGGGTTTGCTTACTCAGGATCCTGCTATTGCGGTTGTTGGGACAAGGAAAATGACGGGATATGGGCAGGAAATAACGGAACTCTTTGCCGGCCAGCTTACTGATGCAGGTTTTATTATAGTATCGGGTATGGCTATAGGGGTAGACGGACAGGCTCATAAATCCTGCCTGGAATCCGGCGGAAAAACCATTGCGGTTTTGGGGAATGGAGTTGATCTTCCGTTTCCGTCCTCAAACGCGCATCTATACGATCGGATTTTGAAAGGTGACACAGGGAGCCAGCGATTCAGGCTCACTCATTACTGCAAAGTATGGGCTGCAGTTTGGCCGGCCGGTTTTCGCAATCCCCGGGCCAATTACTTCATCTCTTTCCGCAGCGCCTCTTCGCTTAATTGAAAAAGGCGCGAAGCTCGTGGTCTCGCCGGATGATATACTACGAAATTTTCAATTATCAATTTCCAATTTTCAATCAAACAAGAAAAATGAATCAATTTTCAAAAATCTAAGTAAGGAGGAGAAGAGGATTGTTGATCTTTTGGAAAACGAGTCACTTCAGTTTGACGAAATAGTACGTCGTTTAAAAACTGATCCTTCAAAGATAGGCACACTACTGTCATTTATGGAAATAAAAGGAATTCTAAAAAACTCCGGCGGAAGTTATTCTCTCTCAAATTGACAAGAAGTTTAGAGAGTGGTATATTTCCAAGCACAATGGCAGCAGACCTCGAGAGATTGGCGGAATATCATAGAAGAATGAAAAACGAGCCGCGTGCTCGTTTATTTGAAGCTTTAGCAGAAGAGGAAAGAACGAAAGGAACCCCAGAAACTATATCTGAAATAGACAGGTTTTATTTGATGAGGTTTAGGATGCGAGGGCTAAGCGTTGATCAATTGATTTCTGACTTAGGGAAAAGCAGGAATTTCTCAATAAACGATCAAGCTCTCGGTACATTGCAACTATTAGATCAAGAAGATCTGGAATCAAATGGCAGAGAAGTAAAAATAGGAAGAACGAGATCCCAAAAGTTAGGTATTAATGAAAATTTTAGAATTGACCGATTTCTTGCAAGGCTTGAAGAAATTGGCGGAAGGCCAATGACTGTGCATGAAGTATTAGAAACTGCAGTGGACATTCGTCCATCGGGCCTTGCCCTTAGGCTCTACTTCGCGACAAAACCCCTTGAAGCCCCATTAGGCGATCCGGTTCTTTTAAATTTATATAAATGGCCACAGCAATTTGTCCTAGAGACAACTGAAGCAGCTCAAGTTTTCTCTCCTTCCGATGAATTTGCGTTTGCGATTCCTGACGTCCAAGAGAAGCCAGTTCCTCAAGCCGCCTAATTACCAATCGTTATCGGTTTTGCGACGGATAATATTCTTTACTCGCTTTTTTAAATTCCCTGAGTGGTGACCCAGTCCAGGAACGATCTCTCATTGTTCCAAGATCAAGCCAGGGTAGGCCTTCCCGTATTCTAAAAAAATTAATACCAGTCAAATCACCTTCGCTTGGAAGATCTACAACGCATTGATCCGTAGGATCCTTTATGAGTATCTGATTGCCTGGTAATTTTAATCCCTCATCAAACGCTGGATAGTGGGTAATTAAGGGAAGTTCCACGACAATGTCAAAGACTACTGGCATGACTTTTTTGCCTGATATCCTTGAGCTTACCCTATTAAGCCCATCGGTAACTCTATAGCTAAGTCTGTCTATGCTCCTAGCTTCGTTTTTTACCCATGCTAGCATTCCTTCAATCATTGCGTCCCTTGACGCAGCCATGTCAGATATAGAAGAACAATAAAAGCTAGGATAATTGTCGGTTCTATCCTCCGGATGCTTAAGCCTCTCCATAGAAAAGGAATTATAAATACATTTTAACTCCTTGACAAGTATGGTATTCTTTAATCTATCATCAAAAAGTTGTTATGAATCCCGTTAGAGACCGATTCTATTATGTTTACATACTTCAGAGTTTGAAGAATAAACATTGGTATACAGGCTACACGAGTGATTTACGCAAGCGTTTCGACGAGCATCAGATGAATAAATCAACATATACGAAAGGTAAAGGGCCATTTAAAATAATCTATTACGAAGCTTCATTGCATGAGGAGGATGCAATGGCGAGAGAAAAATATCTCAAATCCGGGATGGGCAAAAGATATTTGAAAAACAGGGTGAAACGCTCGCTGGCTCTAACGGGATGAAGAACTTAGTAATTGTCGAAAGTCCTACGAAGGCACGAACAATCGGGCGTTTTTTGGGAGCGGATTTTGAGGTTATTGCCTCAATGGGGCATATTTATGATTTACCAAAGAGCACGCTTGGAGTTGATACCCAGCACAATTTTGATCCCCAATACGAACTTGTTAAAGACAAAAAAAAGACCATAGATACCCTAAAAAAAGCGGCAAAAACTGCGGACAGAATTATTTTGGCAACAGATTTGGATAGGGAAGGAGAAGCAATTGCTTATCATATCGCTCAAAATTTAGGTAAAAAAGATGCTGAGAGGATTGTTTTTCACGAAATCACAAAAGAAGCGATCGATGAAGCGCTTGCCTCTCCTAAGAAAATAAACCAGGATTTGGTAGATGCGCAGACAGCGCGGCGCGTTCTCGACAGATTAGTAGGTTATAAGCTTTCTCCTATTCTTTGGCAGAAAGTAAGACGCGGCTTGTCCGCAGGACGCGTGCAGTCAGTAGCGCTCCGCCTGATTGTCGAGCGCGAGCGGGAAATTGAAAAATTCAGAAAGGAAAACTATTGGACGATAATAGTTTCCCTTTCAACAACTAACAAACAACGATTAACCGCTAAAAAGTCAGAAATTAGTAGTGAGAGGTTGGAAGTTGGCGGAACGCCTTTTGATCTTACGGAAATAAAGGGCGAGAAAATAGAAATTAATGAGAAATTAGATTTATATGATGGGCAGTACAAGTTCACAAAAACAACCATTGATACCGAAAAACGAGCAAAAGAAATCGAAGCAGATTTAGCCTCGCAAGGGGACGCCTTGCGAGGCTATGTGGTGTCCGATGTTTTGAAAAAAGAAACCAGACGCACTCCTCCGCCTCCCTATACCACTTCCACCCTTCAGCAGGACGCTGCGAGGCGGATGGGTCTCTCGGGGAAAAGGACAATGCAGCTGGCACAAAAACTTTATGAAGAAGGCTATATTACTTATCACAGGACTGATTCGGTCTCGATGGCTGAGGCAGCAAGAAAGCAAATGGCAGACTATGTAAAGAAAGAGTTTGGTGAAAAATACTTGTCTACCAAGCCTCGATATTACAAAGCTACACAAAAAAACGCACAGGAGGCACACGAAGCAATAAGACCGACGAAAGCTAGCATTCAGCACGAAGCAGTCAGTGCTGAGCTTGGTCCGCAGTTTGGCCGGCTTTATGAGCTCATATGGAGAAGGGCAATTGCGACACAAATGGCAGACGCAATTACGGAATCGACAAGTGTTTTGGTAGATGCGGGTAAGGGTGCGTATACCCTTAAGGCCAACGGGTCCGTACTTGTTTTTGAGGGGTTTTTAAAGATCAATCCCTATGCTTTGGAAGACAAGAGACTGCCTGATTTTATTGCCAAGGAAAGCCTGGATTTTATTTCCGCACTATCAGAAGCGCATGAGAGCCTGCCACCTCCGAGGTATAACGACGCTTCAATCATTAAAACTCTTGAGGAAAAAGGAATCGGAAGGCCGTCAACTTACGCCACAATTATTTCTACAATTGAATCTCGAGGATACATTGAGCGGGAAGAAGGAAAGTTTAAGCCGACAAGTGTAGGATTTGCGGTAAATGATTTTTTAGTAGCTAATTTTTCAAGCGTTGATGATATTCCATTTACTGCTCTTATGGAGGATGAGCTAGACGCGGTGGCTAATGGCACAAAGAAATGGGTACCTGTAGTTGAAGAGTTTTATACTCCTTTTGAAAAATTATTAAATGGCATGAAAGATGTTGCCAGGGTAAAAATTGCGGTTGAGGAAACAGATGAGGATTGTCCAGAGTGCAAAAAAGGAAATCTCGTTATTCGAACCGGAAGGTTTGGAAGATTCTTGTCTTGCGGAAGGTTTCCGGATTGTAAATTCACCAAGCCTTTAGTTCAAGAAACTAATTTAACTTGCCCAAAATGCGGAGATGGAGCCAGCCCGCCATCGCTACGCTCAGGCGTTAGCGGGCGAGGAAAAATTGTGATCAAAAAGACCAGAAGAGGCCGAAAGTTCTATGGTTGCAGTAATTACCCCGCCTGCACATTTGCGGCATGGAAGCTCGAGGATATAAAGAAAGAGCAGCCTGCTCCAGAGGTTCAACCTAATGCCTGAGCTTTAGTTCTGGTGGGCAGGCCAAAATGCCCCGCCTGCAATTGCCTGAGCAAAGCGATGGCAGGCAGGGACTTCGCCGCGTGTTGAGCGAAGCGAAATCCTGAACTAGTCGAGGGAGAAACTCGAGGATATCAAGAAAGAACAAAGATCTTAAAGATTTCCTTTTTCTTCTCTTGTTCCGACCAGAGAAGCAGAAACTCTCGCCAAGTCTTGCCTCATGCATTCAAATTCTCGTTCGTTCTTCGGGTAATTTCACCCCTTCCGCAACAAGTTTGTGCGGAATTCCCCTGAATCACTCGCTCAAATTTTCATGCTTTCGCCTTCGAATCGGCGAATTTATTACGGGAAAAACCTAGAAGATATCAAAAAACTACTGGGTGAATTTGCTTGCAGTGAGCTAGTCGAACCTGAAGGTGGTGAGAATTTCCTAGAAAACTAGGGAGTTAAGGACAGATTGGAAACCTTTATCAAAATCATTTGGGGGCGGCGGGCTGTAGGTAGAAATAATATAGAACTTGTTTCCTTTCGCTCCAAAATATTCCGGACCTCCTCCGCTATTGTCTAGCGCACCTGCCTTATATCCTGAAATATTACCTATTTGTGTAGAGGTGAATGTTGAAGAATCAGTGCAGAAATTTGTTGTTTGGCAGTAATAGTCTCGCCTTCCCGTCTTTCCGTCATAGTTATAAACTTTTATGAATAAATAACCACCGTTTGCGGGATGGATATCCAGGCCGGAATCGCGAAAAACAGCCGTCCAGCCAGCGGGGAGACTATATTTAATATTTTCCAAACTCGCCCCATTTATTTGAGGAATTGGAGTGGCTGTTGGTTTAACAGTGTTAGAAGAATTAGTGAATTTGAGGGTGGAGAGCATTTGATTGGCGATTTTCTCCATCTTATCGATGTTTTCTTTAGAAACAGTTGAAGAATAATCTTGAGAATTAAAGGTAATTCTAAAAACTTTGCCGCCTGTTTTCGATAAGTAATAGTCAAAACCGCTTTGAGAATCAATAACTTCAACGCCGGCGTAGTTATTTACTGTTACATTTTTGAATTGAGCCTGTTGAAGTTCTCTTTTTGCAACTTCAAGGGGAGTTCCGGAATCTGCACGAAAAAGTATAGATAAATTTGGACCAAATCCGTCTGAAGTATCTTTTCTATTATCATCTCCCGTCAAATAAAATCTATCCTGCTTAAAACTAACATTTGATGGGTATTTTATGGAATATCCACCTCCGTTGTATGTTTTCCAATTTGCAGTTTCGTCAATTGGGGTGGGAGTAGGAGTTTCGATCGTTGTTGAAACTGGTGTTTTTTGAGAGTTCTGGCCGAGTTTGTAGACTCCAAATAAGAGCGAGGACAAAAGAATTAGGCCAAAAATTCCGAGCAAAAATAGCTTGCTCGACAGAAAGGAGAACTTGGAATCGCTTGGCGGGGGAGCAGGCGTTTCAGGTTGAATATTCGGATCTTGAACAGCTTGTTCTGGATTTTCTCCGCCAGAGGCGGATTTCATTTCATTCAACATTATAAAAATTTAAAACTTGAAAGAAAGTTAGTTTTTATATCTTCCGAGACTCCTCTGTCGAAGTGGATTAGGTGTTTTATGCCTGCCTTTTCAAAATAAATGTCCTCGCTCCAGTCTGGGATCGGACCCTCAGCCGTTGGTTTTTTTACTGAAATATAGTCCCGCGCCGCAACGCCATCAATTGTTATGTTTGACTTGGTTACTTCCACATAATCATCCGTAACAGGTTCTGTAAACGATTCGGCTGTGACGACTTCGATCGTAAATCTTCCGCCTCTTCCGCAGGTCTCGAAAGTCTCCTCGTCTTTCGTATCTGTTTCTTTCCTTGTTCTTAAAACAAGCTCCTCGTCCGGACAAATTAAGCGGACAAACATATCAGACGGGTATTTAACAGAGTATTTACTCGCCGTATTTGTATATGTTTTCCAATCCGCTGTAGGATCGGGCGCATTTGTCGGAGAAGGAGAAGCTGTTTGTTTTTCGGTTTGTTGCGGGGCGGGCGTTGGACCGGCCTTTTGGTTGTTTAATCCTAATTGATTGTAGGCAAAATATCCGCCGAGAGGAATGAGAAGAAAGAGTAATAATCCTATTAAGTTTCTGCTCGATGTCAATTATTTCTTTTTTGCTTGACGCATTGATTATAAAATACGTTCCTAGAAAAGCTATGGTTCCTCCCACAATTACTCCTGGCGTTAGCCCTTCTCCAAGGAGTACTGCGGCCCAGACAAAAGTAGCTACAGGCTGAAGATAAACTATTGTTGAGGCTGCGAGTGGGGAGCCGTGCTTGATGGCATATTGGTGAAGAGTGTAATAGGCAACTGTCATTATCGCGCCTACGTAGAAGATTGAAAATAGAGCAAGACGGGAAATGTTAAAAATTTTTGTCCCCGAAGTTAGGACTTCATATAAAGTTAAAGGCGCCATTGCAAAAAGCGTAGTGAAGGAAAGAACGATTACTATTTGGATTGGTGAAAAATTAATGTGCAGCTTTTTTGAGAGAACGGAATAAAGAGAAAAAGTCAAAACGGCAAGCATAATTAAAAGATTGCCTATTAAATTTCCGCTGAAAGGGTTTGAGTTCAGAACCGGAAGAATAACGATTACGCCGGCTCCGATGAAGCCTAAAATAATTCCAAGAACCTTTTTTGAATTAACTCTTTCATTAAGAATAAGATAAGAAAGTCCTGCAATAACCACCGGTGAAATAACGTAAATAATTTGGGAAATCGAAGCTGTGGTGAGCCTAACTCCATAGGCAAATATGAGAAAATTTGCCGTGAGGAAAAGCGTGACCAAAATTGTCTTAATCAAGTTTTTATCAAGCTTTATTCTGTACTTTATTAAAAAAGGCAAAACAACTAGCGTCGATAGGCAGGCTCTTAGGAATGTGAAAAGCGCAGG
>Ga0075687_102_pt1 | contig 17356 bp, 18 predicted proteins | sample RifGroA2_FD_67689 | JGI IMG/M metagenome (GOLD analysis project Ga0075687, IMG submission 67689) | Microgenomates (Levybacteria) bacterium GW2011_GWA2_41_15 | reverse complement strand
GCATTTTCAGGAATTATTCCTCCTGTTTTCGCATGAAGCTCGACTGAGGAGGCAACGATATTTGATAGAAGATTTAGCGAAGACTTGTTAGATTCTACAATTGCTGCAGATGTCTCATCACAGCTAGTTTCTATTCCTAAAATTTTCATAGAAGCCTATCATATGTTTTCTATTTTTACCTTGTCCCCTTCTTTGAAATTGTATTTTTTCGAAAGACCTGCATTAATTTCTAATACCCTGTCTGCTGGCTGGGGCGTTTGATAGACAGCTAGTCCACCGCTTTGTGGGGGAGTTGGGACATTGTGATAGATTTTTACCACCTTATCCCCGTTTATAAAAATAATATCTATTGGAAACTTCATGTCTTTCATCCAGAAAGAATAGTAGTCAGGCTTCCCAAAAACAAAAAGCATTCCTCGATTTTTTGGTAGGTTGTTCTTTCCGGATAATCCTTTTTCCTGCTCTTTGGGTTCATCCGCTACAGCAACTGTAAAGGATTTATCGGAGAGCTCTACCCTCGTAATTGGGCAAGAGTTTTGGTTGTTGAATATGAAATTCTTTTGGTGACACTTTTTATTTTTCCTCCAGCGATTCCTGCTTGTTCCTCTCTTTGTTTTAGATTAGGATCGCCTTCAGTTACTGCTATAATCGCAGGCTTAATTTGAGTTATCAGTCTATCATATTGAATATTGCTTGTCATCTTTGGAAGCATGATAATCCCATCTACAAAGCGAAGCCCGGAAAGAACTGCCGCTCGATCTTCCTGCGGATTTATTGGTCTACCGTATCCTTTTAATTCTCTTACTTTTTTATCGCTTTCTAAAAATACGAAAAGAAAATCTCCCTCATCCTTAGCTTTTTTAAGGAAAAGTATATGTCCCTTGTGAATTATGTCAAAACATCCGCCCACAAGAACTATTCTCTTGCCTTTTTGGTTTAGTTCCTCTGCTATCTTAATCGCTCTTTCGGGGGAAAAGACTCTTTCATTAAATAATTTTGTCATGGGGTTTTAGTTCCTCGCAGGAATACTGCTTGCCAAGGGCGGTAGTTGGAGACGAATCTGTCGGATATTATTACTTTTCCGTTTTTTTTCACTTCGCGATTAAATGATACATTTGCTCCCCATGCAGCGAAGTCTACTTGTTTTGTCTGGCCGAGGGGAAGTGTCGGATCATCCTCGTATTTGGGTTCGGGTGGAGAAGACTGGCCTCCTATTACAGGTGTTGTCATAGTTACTTCTCGTCCGTCTTTCGTGCCGTAAAGAAAAAAGGTTAGTCTTTGCTCAACGGGATCAATTGCGCTTTGTACTAAAATGTGGTGATCGGTATCGTTTTTGAACTTTAAATCAACCGTAGGTACATATATGGTTGCGTCTATCCCCGGAGGAGAATCCTGTTCATAATACTGTACCCTATAGGCATGAGCATTTCGTTCCACAATAGGAAGACCGGCATTTAGAAGCGCTCTGAAGAAAGTTGTAGATACCTGGCACACTCCTCCTCCGTCACCGAGCACCGTTCTTCCGTTTTGGATAACATATGCCTGTTTGTAGCCTGTAAACGCTGAAACATCTCCCAGGGTTTTATTAAAAGAAAATTCTTCTCCTGGAGGAATTAGAACGCCACTTATTCGGGACGTGGCAAGATTAATATTAAAGACTCTGGTTTCGATTGAATGCTGAAAAAGAGAAGTGCCTGATCCCAAAAGCTCTTTAATCCCCAAGTCGTTTACGCTTTCTGTTGTTATCTCGGGTTCGATCGTTTCTACTGGGATTTCTACGTTAATGTTTTTCAATCGCTGTCCTGCAAATAGTTTCTGAGCGTCTTTATCTACGCTTTCGTGTAGTAATGTTTTATCTACCTTTTTTCCGTTCTCGGATAGTTTAAAGGTAACAACTCTTCCGTTTTCGAAAGAGAAAGCTGCATCAACAGGATCCCTTTCTATTTTTTGTAAACTAGGCTTAATCAATTCGTTTAGCTTTTGTTCGGAGAATCTGTATGATGGTGAAAGATTAATTCCGTTAAAATAGGCATACGTGATAATACCTAAGTTTGTGATAGGATTCTTTCCTCTTCCTAAATCAATTGTTTGTTGGGACAGAAGGTCTGAGTCGTATCCAAGATCTATTTCCTTAGCCGAAACCGTAGCTATTTCATCCCCATAACTAAAGGTGATCGTAGATCCCTTGATTTCTTCATTCTGCTTAACGTAGTAGTTCTTAACATCTTCCTGTGTTTTTTTTCCAAAGTTAACACCATCTATTTTTATGCCAGGATAGACTTTATTATCATTCGCTTTTTGAAAAAATATATATGAGAAGCTGGATAAAAGGAAAGTAGCGAGTATGACTCCTGACAAGAACCAAAAGAGCATACCCGTAAGGTTTTTAAGTTGGGTTTTTTTGATTTTTTTCCACTTAAGTTTTCGGGGAAATTCCATTTTTTGAATACAACGTATTATACTATAATATAGAAGTGAGCGACGAAACGATTTTTCAAAATCCCAATACGTCCGGACAGGCTGGTATGTCAAAACCTCCCCCTGTTCCTCCAGTTGTGCCTCTGCCTTCACAGTCATCCGTCCCTCAGCCTCCAGCTCCTCCTCCTGTGGATGAGGGGAAGTCTTTCTTATCAAGATTTCTCTCGATACGCACAGTTAAGTTAATCGTAGGCCTTTTGGTGGTTTTAATAGTTGGGTTTTTAGCAATTAGTCTTATAAGCTCTTTGGGAGGAAAAAAAGATAAGAATGTTACGCTTACTTATTGGGGGCTTTGGGAAGACCCAGCAGTTATGCAGCCTGTAATAGCGGATTTTGAAAGAGAAAACCCAAATATAAAAGTAGATTACTCAAAGCAAGATGTAAAAGAGTATAGGGAAAGGTTAAGCTCAAGAATTGCAAACGGAGCGGGACCTGATATATTCAGGTTTCACAACACGTGGTACCCAATGCTTAAAGAAGACTTATCTCCTTTGCCCGAAAGCGTAATCAGAAAGGAAGAGTTTTTGGACAATTTTTATCCTGTAGCCGAAGCTGATTTGGTCAAAAACGGGGCAATATACGGTATTCCTCTGCATATAGATACGCTAGCACTTTTTGTTAACAGGGATATGTTTCAGGCAGCCGGAGTTAATCCTCCTGCAAGCTGGGAAGAATTCCGTGATTATGCGCTGGAGCTGACGGTTAAAGACGAAGAGGGTAATATTAAAACTGCAGGAGTTGCTATGGGAACATTTGAGAATGTAACTCACTCTCCGGATATTCTGTCGCTTCTCTTTATACAAAACGGCGTAGACGTCAACAGTTTCAAGCCTAGCCAGAGATTAACGGATGCGTTAAATTTTTATACTTCTTTTGCTGAGGGAGATGAAAGCGTCTGGAATAAGACCTTGGACAATTCGATACTCGCATTTGCGAAAGGAAACTTAGCTATGTTTTTTGGCTATTCCTGGGATTTCTTTACCCTTAAGGCTATAAATCCGAATCTCTCATTTGAAATAGTTCCTGTTCCGCAGCTTGCGGAGGGAGAAAAGATAGCTCTAGCGAGTTATTGGGCAGAAGGAGTATCTTCGGAAAGCAAGCATCAGAAGGAAGCGTTTCTCTTTATGAAATTTTTGGCAAGAAAAGACACTCAGGAAAAACTTTTTACAGAGGAGTCTCGTACTAGGCTGTTTGGTGAGCTGTACTCAAATAAGAATCTTTCAGAAAGGCTTAAAGACAACAGCTATGTTTATTCTATCGTTAAACAGGCTCCATTTGCGAGGTCCTCATACTTTGTGGATAACACTTTCGATAACGGAATAAATGCAAAACTTAACACCTATCTTAAAGATGCAATTAATTCTATACTGGCCGGAGGGTCTGCTGAGAGCGCTTCAGAAACGCTTGTCAATGGATTTAATCAGGTTGTGAGCCAGTATGAAAGCCAAACTAAATAACTCAATTGTAAAAACGCTTCTATACAGTGACATATTTGATTACCCCCTTTCGGAAGAGGAATTATGGAATTATTTGGTTTCCGAGGTAGAAGTTGGGAAAGAAGCTTTTCCCCAATCGGTAAAAAAGATAAACTCCGTCGTTTTAAGACGCGGAAAATATCTTTTTATAGAGGGAAAAAGTAAAAACATTAACTTGAGGATGAATAAGTTAAATGAGAGCGAAAAGAAGATGAGCATTGCGCGCATGGCTTCAAAAAAACTCTTTTTAGTCCCAACAGTTTTATTCATTGGCGTAAGTGGAAATTTATCGATGCTGAACGCCAGCAGAAAGGACGATATTGATCTATTTGTAATTACGCGCAAAAAAACACTTTGGGTTACAAGGTTACTTATGATTCTGATTCTCAAAAGAATAGGACTTCATAGAAAGAAAGGCGACAACGACTTTTCTAATAAGATTTGCCTAAACATGCTGGTGGATGAGGAAAACATAGCTATTCCTAGGAACTTGAGGAACCTATATACGGCTCATGAGGTAGCACAGCTTATGCCTGTGATCGAGCGCGATAACACTTACAGTAAATTTATTGATGCAAACAAGTGGGTTTCTGATTTTATGCCAAACATTCTTAAAGAAATGAAAGGGAGAAAGGTGAAAAAAACAGAGGAAAAAAAGATAGATGATTTGATTGAATGTTTACCTAAATTTCCACTCGCTGAAGGCTTGGCAAAATCACTCCAGCTCACTCTTATCAGAAGAAGCCTTACCCGCGAAACAGTAAAAGACGGATTCTTGGCTTTTCACCCCAGAGATTATAAATCCATTATCCTTAGGAAATATCGAAAAAATCTCGTAAAATACAAAATTAAAAGTTATGTTTAGTAAAGTTGTTTTCGGAGGGACCTTTGATCATTTTCACAAAGGACACAAAGACTTATTGGAATTTGCGATAAGCGTCTCGGATGAAGTTGTCGTGGGGATAACAAGCGAGATTTACGTCTCAAAAATAAAGAGTAGAGGGGGGAGTTTCGAAGGTTACAAAACACGAGAGATGGCTGTTTTAAATTTTTTGAAAACATGCGGTCCCCGATTCGAAATAGTTGAAATAGATGATGTTTTTGGAAAAACTCTTCAAAGCGATTTTGATGCTCAGGCGATAATAATTACCGTAGAAACACATAAAGGCGCGGAAATAATAAATGATGCTAGAAAAAAAGCAGGTCTTGCAGAGCTTGAAATCCTAATTTGTCCATTAACTATTGGTGAAGATGGGAAATCCATAACATCTGAAAGAATTAGGAGCGGAGAGATTGACAGAGAAGGGAAGTTGTACATAAATCCTTTATGGCTGAAGAAGGAAAAATATATAACAGATGAAGTTAGAAGAGAGCTTAAAAATCCTTTTGGAAAACTTATTGTGTCCCCAGAAAAGGAGGACTTTGAAAACGTAACAGGAGTATTAGCTTCGGTAGGAGATGAAAGCACTAAGTTTTTAAAAAGCCTTTTAATTAGGCCTGCAATTTCAGTAGTAGATTTCAAAGTGGCTAGGAAAAAGAAATTTTCCCGCCTTTCAGATCTGGGCTTTACGGGTAGTGAAGAATTGACACGAGTCAAAAACGAGCCTGGAACTTTAAGCCCCGAGCTTTTCAAAGCGGTGTCTTATATTTCCAGGAGGGGAAAAGATCAAGAAAGTGTAGTTCTAATCGACGGGGAGGACGATCTTGCGGTTATCCCTCTCCTTCTGGCGTTACCCTTAGGAAGCTGTGTCTTTTACGGCCAGCCCGCCCGCCTCGCAAGCGAGAGCGTTGTGGGCAGGCCCGAAGAAGGAATTGTAAAGATCTCAGTATCAGAGGAGAACAAGAAACGTGCCTACGATATAGTTAGTAGGTTCAATACTAGAGGTCATTGACAAAGAAAACTGTTTGCTATATCATTTTCGCTAATAAATCATTCCCTCAAATGCCGAGGGATTTTATTTGGAAAAATGGATAATAAGAAGATATATTTGACTCGAGAAGGACTAACAGAGCTTAAAGAAGAGTACGACGGTTTGGTCAAAGGAAAAAGACCGGAAGTTCTGGGTCGACTTTCACAGGCTCGAAACCTTGGTGATCTTTCGGAAAACGCAGAATACGTGGTGGCTAAAGAAGAGCTATCTTTCATCGACGGAAGAATTGATGAGCTCGAAGAGTTATTAAAGCAAGTTGAAATCATAACCAACAACAAGTCCCACAGCGCAGTAAAACTGGGTTCAACTGTGACCCTCACTGTGGACGGTAAAAGGGAAAGTTTTATGTTGGTTGGAGAATGGGAAGCAGATCCAAAAGACAAAAAAATATCACACGAATCGCCTCTGGGAAAAGCTCTTATAGGTCGAAAAGTCGGCGAAAAAGTGGAAGTCGAAGCCCCTGCCGGCAAAATCCTCTATACGATACAATCTATCAACTAAGTTCTCCTAAAGAGAGATCTGAGAATCTCAAGCGTTCTTTGCATATCCTTATCACTGACAACTATTGTAAGCTCCATTGGGGAGGTAAAAACTTGGAGAATATTAATTCTCTCCCACGCTAATGATTTGACAAAAAAATAATATATCCCTGGAGTATCTATAGCATCTTTTGGAATTGAAATTGAAATACTTGAAACAGGATAAAAAAATCGGCTATTCCTACCTGCATACTTAGATAAATCTTCCTTTTTTCCGAGGATAACCGTTCCGGTTGAGGCTTGCGTTTCTAAGAAATGTACCGAGTCTTTTATATTAGAATCAGAAATAAGAATGGCGAGATTGGTTTTTGCTGTTATTTCTGGCGCGATTTTAAAAATTTCTTGATATGGGGTGTCGGGATAGATATTTCCGCTTAAACGTTTTAATGCCATGATAAGGCCTGAAATATTGATGATATCTTTTGATAGAGCCTCGGAAAGGTATCTAGAGCGTCTAATAATTTTTTCCGTAGCTTCAGGTACGGTTATCATTTGCTAAATTTTAACAAAAACTCAAAAAAATATCAATAAATTCAGAAAATTGACAAATTCTGCTCAATCGCTAGAATGCGATAGAGGAAGTATTTTTATGGGCGTTAAAGAAAGACCAGCAGACGACAGACCTATTATTTCTATTTTAAGCGGAGTTGATGCGATTTCTCCTAATATGGCATTAGATTTTGCGCAAGGGATTTTTCCTGATGATCCCCAAGGGAGACCTCTTATCGAAGTTTTTGGAGAAAGAATAAAGAATATGTCGCCTAGCGAGGCTCGCGCTTTTGAAGAGAGGCACAGAAGACTTGCCGAACGTTATGGGTCTGGAGGACCCTAAATTGAAAATAGGAGATTTTATGGCGGAAATACCTAGTGGAATTACAAGAGATGTACTGGATAATTCATGGTGTGGGATGTCAAAAGCGGGCGTTATTTGGATGCCGGAACCGAAGGAACAGGCTATTGAAGAAATTGCGCCTCGTGTATTACCCGGAGTATGTTTTGGAGGTTTTGAATCAAACGTGGAGCGCCAAGCAAGAGAGACAAGGGAGGCAATAAGAGAGGTTGAAAGAATGCTTGGACTGGAATAATTCTTACATTTAATCTGTTATAATCTTGAATATGCTAGCGGTAGTTAAGGAAGATAAAGTTCCTGGACTTGTTCTTAAAAATATCTCCATACCATCCCCGAAAGACGGCGAACTCCTAGTAAAAATAAAAGGCGCATCCATTTGCGGCACAGACATAAGCATTTATGATTGGACTCCATGGGCGGAGGGGCACATCGTTCCACCTATTGTTATAGGACATGAAATAGTGGGTGAGGTACTTAAGGTAAATGGAAAAAATCCGCGAGGAATAAAGATTGGAGACTTAGTCTCCTCCGAGACCCACATATTTTGTGGAAAATGCTATCAATGTAAAATCGGCAATAGACACATTTGCGAAAACATGGAGCTTTTTGGAATAGGAAGGGACGGAGGATTTGCCGAGTACGCAACGATTCCAATAAGAACTTCATGGAAAAATGATAAATCCATTCCCCTTGAGGCAATGAGTTCACAGGAGCCCTTAGGAAATGCAGTTCACGTTGTTAATAAGGCAGGTGTCGAGGGCAAGACTGTTCTCGTAACGGGACTCGGCCCCACAGGTTTATGCGCTGTGGCAGCGGCGAAGGCAAAGGGTGCAAAAAAAGTAATAGGCCTTAATAGGGGGGAGTATAGAAGAAGTCTGGGTAAGAAAATGGGGGCGGATGAAGTTTATGATAAATTGCCAGCTAAATATTTAAATCAAATGGATATAGTTTTAGAAATGTCTGGAAATCCGGACGCTATTAAGCTTGCTTTTGAGGCGGTAAGAATCGCAGGAACAATAATAATTTTTGGAATTCCCAAGAAGGAAGTACCTGTGGATTTCGGTAAATACTTCATCAATAAAGAGCTTACTGTAAAAAGCGTATTTGGAAGAAGGATCTGGGATACATGGGAGGAAGTCTCGGAGCTTTTAAGGAATGGAAAAGTGGATTTAAGCAAGATGATTACGCATAGATTTCCCCTCAAAGATTTTGAAAAAGCTATGAATGTTATGAAGTCAGGAGAGTGCGGTAAAATTGTTTTAACGCCATGAGTAAAAGAAGCGATTTTTATAAGAAATTAGACGAAGCTGCGGCTTCTGCCAAGATCCCCAGAATCATTGAGTCTGGTGAAGGCGCATATCTTACAATTGATGGCAGACCAAGACTAAATTTTTGCTCAAGCCATTATCTCGGTTTATCCGTAAATCCACGTTTGGCAAAAGCCGTTAAGGGGGCGGTCGATAAATTTGGGATAGGGACAGGGTACAGAACTCTTGCAGGCACTCACATACTTCACGTAGAGCTTGAAAAAGCCCTTGCTCGGTTTAAGAGCGCCGAGGCAGCAATAGTCCTAACAGGTGGATATATGGCAAATTGTGCAGCGATTCAAACCATAATTGGAAAAGAAGACATTGTGATTTCGGATGAATTAAATCACGCCTCAATTATTGATGCTATAAGACTTTCCCAGGTTAAGAATAAGCTTATCTACGAACACCGAAATGTGTTGTCGCTTGAAGAAAAACTTAAGGAGGCAGAAGAGCTTCGAAACACTCCTCGCGCGGATGGAGAAGCGCCTACTGTTTTGATTGTGACTGATGGAGTTTTCTCCATGGACGGTGACCTGGCGCCACTTCCGGAAATTGTTTCTTTAGCTGAGAAATACGATGTCTTAACAATGGTGGATGATGCTCACGGAGAAGGAGTCTTGGGGAAGGGTGGGCGGGGAATTGTCGATCATTTCGGACTGCATGGGAAAATAGATATCGAAGTTGGAACGCTGAGCAAGGCGTTCTCCGTAATGGGAGGATTTATAACCGGAAAAAAATCTCTAATTGATTATTACAAACAAAAATCAAGACAATTCTTATTTTCAAACGCTCTCACTATTCCTGATACCGCAGCACTCCTAGAGGCAGTAAAAATTCTTGGGGAGTCAGAAGAATTGGTAAAAAAGCTTTGGGACAACGTGAAATATTTAAAAGAAGAGTTTGGAAAGCTGGGTTTTGATACGGGACATTCTGAGACTCCCATAACTCCTGTCATGATTCCTGATGAAGATAAGGCTCGGGAATTTAGCGCTAAGCTTTTTGAGGAAGACGTTTTTGCTACGCCAATCGTTTTTCCAATGGTTCCTAAAGGGAAAGCCAGAATTCGCGTAATCCCATCAGCTTCCCATTCAAAAGAAGATCTCGATCGCGGAATAGCCGCCTTTGCCAAAATAGGCCGCGAGTTGAGAGTTCTGCTACAATAACTTCATGTTCTGGGCAGATAAAGTAGCAGCGGAAATCATTGCTTCAGGAAAATATAAGCCTTTCTGGGTTGATGACATGTTTACTCCATCAGGCTATCCTCATGTTGGGTCTCTTAGGGGGCCACTGGTTCATGACATTGTTTATAAAGCTTTGAGAGATAAAAGGGTGGATGCCAAATGGACTTATGTTATGAATGATTTCGATCCAATCGATGGTCTTCCTCCAGAGCTTGAAGAACGGTTTAAACAGTATTACGGTCTTCCAGTTCGCTCTGCACCTTCTCCTGAAGAAGGATATGGAAGCTTTGGCGAGTATTTCGCAAAAGATATTCAAAAAGTTCTTAAAGAGTTGGGAGTAGAGGCGGAGTATTTGTCTTCATGGGATATGTATCACGAGGGGAAATTTAACGAAGTTATAAGAATTGCTCTGGATAATTCCGAGAAAATTCAGGATATTTACGAAAAAGTATCGGGAAGTAAAAAGAGAGAAAAAGGATGGCTTCCTCTTCAGGTAATTTGTGAGAACTGCGGAAAATTGGGAACTACAAGGGTCCATGATTGGGATGGGAAAACAGTCGCTTATGTTTGTGAACCTGACATGGTCAGATGGGCAAAAGGATGCGGAACAAGCGCAAGAATAAGCCCGTTTGATGGAAATGGAAAGCTTCCGTGGAAGGTTGATTGGCCGGCTCACTGGAAAGTGATGGGCGTGACGATTGAAGGAGCAGGCAAAGACCACTCATCAGCTGGAGGATCGCGTGACATAGCAAAAGCATTATGCAGTGAGGTTTTCGACTATCCAAATCCCTACAATTTGCCCTACGAATTTATGCTTATTGGTGGTAAAAAAATGTCTTCTTCCAAAGGCCTAGGCTTAAAAGCCCGTGACCTTACTGATTTTCTTCCGGTTGAGGTAGGAAGATTTTTATTTATTAAAACAGATTACAGGAAGCAGGTGGAGTTTGAGCCAATAGGGACGAATGCAATCCCCGTATTGTTTGATGAATATCAAAAAGCCGCCGAGGCATACTTTGACAAGAAAAGCGATGATTTAGGAAGAGCTTTTGAATTTTCACAAATTAAAGAAGTAAAAAAGCCGCCAAGTGTTCGTTTTTCTGTTCTAGCTCAATGGGTGCAAATGCCCAGCATGGATCAGGAAATCAAGGAAAAAGGACTTGAGGACTGGGCTAAATATGCAAAAGTTTGGGTGGAAAGGTTTGCTCCCGAAAACGATAAGTTTATGATACAGGAAAAATTGCCCGAGGAAGCCAAAAAATTATCTGATAAACAAAAAAATTTACTTTCTGAGATTTCAAAGCTTCTTGACAAAAAATGGAAAGCAGAGGATCTTCAGACCGAAGTTTACTCTCTCGGGAAAGAGCTTGGTTTGACTTCTACCGAGGCTTTCGAAGCTTTTTATATAGTTTTGATCGGCAAGAACCATGGTCCAAAACTCGCGTGGCTCATCCTTTCCCTAGATAAAGATTTTGCTAAAAAAAGATTCGAAGAGGCCGCCAAGTCTTAATGCAAAAGCTTCTTATTGCTACAAAGAATAAAGGAAAACTAGAGGAGTTAACTAGCTTCTTTTTAGATCTTCCGGTAAAACTCTTGTCACTTTCAGATATTGGTATTGATGATGATTTTGAAGAAAAAGGGGAGACCTATAGGGAGAATTCGCAAGGTAAAGCCATTTTCTATTCCAAAAAAAGCAGACTTCCCACAATTGCAGATGATGGAGGGATTGAAATTTCTGCGTTAGGAGGAAAGCCAGGTCCAAAATCCAGACGCTGGTTAGGGCGTGAGTCAACTGACGAAGAATTGATCAGGCATATGATTAGCGTTTCTAAAAATCTTCCCGACGACAATAGAAAGGCTTTTTTCAGAACATGCGTTTCTTTCGCTTTGCCGGATGGTAGGGTTTGGTCAAGCTTTGGGGAAGTTGATGGGATTATTGCCAAAAAGCCACATCTAAAAACACTTAAAGGTTATCCTTACAGATCGTTTTTCTTTTTGCCAGAAATTAATAAGTATTATCATGAATCTGATTTGACCCCAGAGGAGATGAGAGCCTATAATCATAGATATAAAGCAGTAAGCAAGTTAAAGCCTGTTATTATAAGAGAGTTAGGACTTTAACTTGAATTTACAATTTTAAATTTTCAATTTTCATTGAATTTTCAATTACTAGATTTTAAAAATTGCGATTTCATTAGAAATTAGGAATTAGAAATTAATCGTATATGCTTGACATACAATTTATCAGGGAAAACCCAAGCCTCGTACAAAAAGCTGCCGAAAGCAAAGGGACTCGGGTAAGCGTTGATCATCTTCTTGAAATAGATCATGAAGTAAGAAAACTTTCTCAGGAAGTGCAAGCGTTACGGGAAGAGAGAAATAAGCTCGCAAAAGAAAGAAATGTTGAAAAGGGAAAAGAATTAAAGATTACGCTTGAGAAAAAAGAGGCCTCACTTTCTGCGCTTGAAGAAGAACTTAAAATAGAGCTTTTTAAAATTCCTAATCTTCCTAAGAAGGATGTAAAAGTTGGAAAAGATGAATCTGAAAATGAAGTCCTTAGGAAAGAGGGAGAGCCCAGGAAGCTTGACTTTCCTGCTAAAGACCACCTCGAATTAGGGGAAGCGCTAAATATAATCGACGTCAAAACAGCCTCCAAGGTCTCTGGTCCTAGATTCGCCTATTTAAAGAATGAAGGAGTCCTTTTGGAATTCGCTTTAGTTCAGCTTGCGCTTGAAACACTTATTCACGAGGGATTTATCCCTATCGTTCCACCGGTTTTAATAAAAACTGAAGTCATGAAGGGGCTTGGTTATATGGAAAACGGTGGGGATGAAGATATGTTTCACATATCCCCAGACGGTTTTACTCTTGTAGGAACTGCCGAGCACGCAATTGTTCCCATGCACAGGGATGAAACGTTTCAAAAAAAGGATTTGCCTCTACGGTACGTCGGGTTCTCGACTGCCTTCAGACGGGAAGCGGGAAGTTATGGGAAAGATACGAAGGGAATTCTAAGAGTCCACCAGTTTGATAAGGTAGAGATGGTTTCATTTGTCGAAGAAGGAAAAGACGATGAAGAACATGAGTATCTACTGTCTCTCGAGGAGAAATTATTCCAGGCGCTTAAAATTCCATACCAAGTTGTAAAAATGGTTACAGGGGATTTAGGATTCCCTGCTGCTAGGAAATACGATATAGAAGCGTGGATGCCCGGGCAGGGAGAATATAGAGAGATAACGTCGGTTTCTACAGTCACGGATTTTCAGTCAAGGAGACTTAATATTCGCTATCAAGACGGACCAGATAAAAAATATGTAAATGTTCTTAATGGCACAGCTTTTGCAATTGGGCGGACTTTGATCGCGGTTCTTGAGAATTATCAACAGCAGGATGGCAGCGTTCTTATTCCTGATGTTCTGCAAAAATATTTAGGTAAAGAAAAAATCAGTCAGACGAGATAAAATTCACCACCTTATTTTAGTTGTTCTAGTAATCTAAACAGCATTTTTTAAAGCTAACTAATCTACTTGACATTTGTTTCAAAAACATTAGGATAAAAGTCATAGGACTAATTCCGAAGGAGGTGACGACTGCCCATGGCAAAGAAAAAGAAGAAAGCCAAGAAGAGAAAGTAAAATTGGTAAGCTATTTGGAGTATTACCAATTTGATCAATTGATCAAAACCCCATCCTGCCCAAGCTAGATGGGGTTTTTTTAAGCTTCAAATTGTGGTAAAATTAATCCTACATGTTTTCTTCCATTGCCCGAATTTTTGACTCCAACGATAAAGAGGTAAAAAGACTTTCTGCGGTAGTCTCCGAAATAAATAGCCTTGAAGATGAAGTTAAGAAGCTGAAGGACGAATCCTTCTCCAAGGAAACAAAAGAACTAAAGGACAGAGCTTCGGATGGCGAACCCTTGGATCTTCTTCTTCCTGAAGCTTTTGCGTTGTCAAGGGAAGCGGCCAGAAGAACTATCGGACAGCGTCCCTTTGATGTTCAGTTAATGGCAGCTGTGACACTTGCCCAGGGGAAAATTACAGAACAAAAAACGGGAGAAGGTAAAACATTATCTGCAGTTTCGGCTCTTTATCTCCACAGCCTTACAGGGAAGAACGTCCATTTGGTTACGGTAAACGATTACCTGGCTCGCCGAGATTGCGGGTGGATGGGTCCAGTTTTTTCGCTCCTCGGGCTTACCGTCTCATCAATAATTAATGACGCGTCTTTTATTTACGACCCAAACTTCGAAAATAAAGATGTGCATGATTTCAGACTTTTGAGACTGCGTCCGGTTTCAAGGAAGGAAGCTTATGAGGCAGACATTGTTTATGGAATAAATTCTGAATTTGGGTTTGATTATCTAAGAGACAATATGGCATCAAGCGTTGATGGTATAGTCCAGAGGGGACATTATTATGCAGTGGTTGACGAAGTTGACTCAGTCCTTATTGATGAGGCCAGAACTCCGCATATAATTTCTGCTCCCGATGAAGTTCCCACCCAAAAATATTACGAGTATGCAGGAATTGTCGATAAGCTTTCCTCGGATACTGATTATAAAATTGATGAAAAACTTAGAACAGCTCACCTTACGGATCACGGAATAGAAAAAATAGAAAAACTTTACGGAATTTCAAATATTTATGAAAAGGATTTTGATACGGTCTATCATTTAGAAGCAGCGCTTAAGGCCAGGACACTTTTCCACAAAGAAAAAGACTATATCGTAAAAGATGGTCAGGTAATCCTTGTTGACGAATTTACCGGAAGGTTGATGGAGGGAAGAAGGCTTTCAGAGGGTCTTCATCAGGCAATAGAAGCGAAAGAGGGAGTGGCAATTCAGCGGGAATCAAAAACCCTTGCTACCGTATCTCTTCAGAATTATTTCAGGATGTACGAACGCTTGGCGGGAATGACTGGTACTGCAGTTACAGAGTCTCAGGAGTTCCATAAGATATACGGGCTTGATGTTATTGTGGTCCCTACAAATATGCCAACGGGAAGAAAGGATAACTCTGATGCAATTTACAAAACAGGACGTGCAAAGTTATCAGCAGTCGCAAACGAAATCGAAAAAGCTTATAAAAAAGGCCAGCCGGTTCTTGTGGGCACAACGTCAATTGATAAGAACGAAGTCTTGTCAGAGCTACTTAAGAGGCGGGGAATAAAACACGAAGTTCTAAATGCAAAAAATCATGAAAGAGAAGCGGAGATTATCGCTAAGGCAGGAGAAAAAGGATCTGTAACTGTCGCTACCAACATGGCAGGACGAGGCGTGGATATAGTTCTTGGCGGAGACGCTCCAAAGAACGAAGACGGAAGTGATATGAGGGGGACTTCGGAGTGGGAGAAATGGGAGAAAAAGCATAAAGAGGTTGTTGAGTCGGGAGGACTTTTCGTGATTGGGACTGAAAGGCATGAGTCAAGAAGAATTGATAATCAATTGCGAGGCAGATCTGGAAGACAGGGTGATCCGGGAGAATCAAGATTTTTTGTTTCCTTGGATGATGAGATAATGCGGCTTTTCGGAGGGGACAAGATTTCAGGAATAATGACTCGCTTCAATATGCCCGAGGACGTACCGCTTGAGCACCCCTTAGTCTCAAAAGCTATAGAGCAGGCCCAGTCAAAGGTGGAGGGCTTTAATTTCGATATCAGAAAAAATCTAGTTGAGTACGATGACGTACTAAATAAGCAAAGAGAAATAATTTACAAAAGAAGAAGATCTGTGCTTGAGGAGAAGTCGCTTAGAGAAGAAATGCTCTCAAAGATAAGAGAGGCGATTACCGCAGTAATTTCTGTTAACTCAATTGAAGCAGAAGGAGACACAAACCAGAGAATAGCAGACGAATTCGTAACTATAATTCCATTTAATGACGAGTCTAAAAAACAACTCGTAAAGCAGTTGTCCGGGCAAAAAACCAGTGAGGGAAAAATAGAATTTTTATCGGGCATAGCGGAAAGCATTTATAAGAAAAGGGAAGAAGACTTGGGTGAGGAAATAATGAGGCAAATTGACAGGTTCGTAATGCTTTCAGTAATAGATACTTTCTGGACAGACCATTTGGACGCAATTGATAATTTAAGGCAGGGAATAGGGCTTAGGGGCTATGGGCAGAAAGATCCTTTAGTGGAATATAAGAATGAGGCGTTTGGAATGTTTGAAAAGCTTATAGCTGCGATTGATGATGATATAGCTCACAAGGTTTTTAAAATCCAAGTGGCTCAATCCCCGCATGAACATACTCATGAACATGAGCACGCAGCAGGATCAGAAGAAATAAAAGAAGCTTCAGTGTCCGAAATAAGTTCGGCTTCTGTAGGGCCTGTTTCATCAGGCGATCTCCCTTCCGGAAACGGCAAGAAAAAGTTAGGCCGAAATGATCCCTGTTGGTGTGGATCGGGTAAGAAATGGAAGAAGTGCCACTATCCTGAAGTTTCTGCTTAATTTCTATTTTGCTCCAAAAACTAGCTTTACAATAGGGGTTCTTAATAACAGAATAGTGATTAGATAGGAGATAAATAAAACCAGGATTAGTCTGGAAAATATAATTACAGGGAGGGGTAGGGGGCTAAAATCCACAGCTAAATGAAATTGCATTTCAAGAAAGCGTGCAACAAAAGGGTGAATTATATAAATACCAAAAGACGCTCTTGCGATAGAATGTACGAGACTGCTAGAGAGTATACTGTTTTTAAGCCATGTATATCTCAAGTTTAGAAGCAGTAAGAACGCGCTGATAGACATTATGACAACATTAACGCTTAGATAATGGTCAGTATAATGTGAAAGACAGCCTCTGGATGACAAAAAACTATAATTAGCTCCAGCGAGTGAATATTGAAAGTAATTTCCCACTAAGGTTACTGTAAAGCCCAGAAGATAGAGAGCTAACAATTTATTTCTGCCGAAACTATCAGATTTATTTCCCAATATAAATCCTGCGATAAAAAGTCCGGTATAAGGTATCCATTTTGTAAAAAAGTTTTCATAGCCACAAGCTTGAAAAACAAATTGAAAAGCCACTAAAACAGCCCCCAGTATGAGAAAAGTTTTTGTGGCGAATTCGTTTGAGGATGCCTTATGGGTACGTAGGAAAGACCGGATTAAGGGAGCCATAAAATAAAGGCCAATTATGATTACAAGAAAATATAAATGATACATGTTGCCTAGGAAAGCATTGGGTAAGACATGCGAGTTGAAATGCCGAAGTGATGGTAAGCCCCCTCCATACCAGATATAAAATGTGAACCAAAATGCAAGGGGTATCGCTATTCTATGAAATATTCTTTTGAGTGATTGTTCAAATGACTCATCTTTGCCTAGCATGAGATAGCCACTCAGCATTATAAAAAGAGGGATAGAAATTCTTGATAAGGAGTCAATAACTATGGTAGCCCACCACGTCATTCCTCCAAAAAAGTCTGCTCTGGTATAGACTGCATTTGCAATATGAATACTTACAACTCCAAAAATAGCAATGTCCCGAATAATATCAGCGGAAAAAATATAAGATGGCTTTTTATTCATTAAATAATTCCTAATGAGTCTATCAAGAATTTAATCAATTAGGTACCCGAATTTTATAAGGT
>Ga0075687_111_pt1 | contig 18397 bp, 13 predicted proteins | sample RifGroA2_FD_67689 | JGI IMG/M metagenome (GOLD analysis project Ga0075687, IMG submission 67689) | Microgenomates (Levybacteria) bacterium GW2011_GWA2_41_15 | reverse complement strand
AAAGGATGGTTTTCAGCCAACATATCTCTAAAATCATTAGAATTTCCTAATATAACAGGAGCATAGCTTAATCCGTCTGCTTTTGGCATGCTTGTTCCGGCTAATTCAGCAATAGTAGGTCCCAAGTCTATATTTGAAACTAAAGCAGAAGTTGAACCAGGCGTAATTCCCGGTCCCGAAAAATAAAGAGGAGTTTTATCGGATTGAGGTACGTTTTTTAAAGGAAATCCATCTCTGCCCCAACTCATACCGTTATCAGATGTAAATATCCAGATCGGGTTCCTTCCTTGTTTTGCGAATTCTCGCTGGAGCGCGCCTACTGCCTCGTCGGTTGTTAAGAGAGATTTGCAAACATTATCCAGAGGAAAACCGTTTCGTTCTTTGCTGTTGTAATAGGTTAACGGTTTCCAAGATGGGATGTTATTACATCTGGAATCGGAAAGATATCGCTTTTCTACATCAACAACCCAAGGACTGTTCTGATAGCCCTTCCTATAATGGGGGGCGTGAGGATTTAGCCATAGAAAAATAGGTTGATTTCTAGGAGCATTTTGTACCCAATTCAAAGACTTATTTGTCGCAAATCTATCATAAAATCCGCCAGTTTGAATATTTCCCTGAACAGCCCATTTGCTTGAAACATTTGTGTCCCAAGACAGAAGCATTGCCATTTTATCCCACCCGGGAGGAGTTTTATCACTTAGTTTTTCGGCGCCGTTTAGGTACTTGCCAGCGGCAATGGTGTAATATCCTGTCTGTTGAAGAGCTGTTGCAATCGTATAGCTTGAGTTCAGTAATCTCGCGTCATTATAAGTCACTCCGTGTTTTTGCGTATGTTGCGCTGTAAGAAAAGTAGCTCTACCAGGGCAACACAGTGGAGTTTCGTTATATGCATTATCAAATCTCATTCCTTGTTCAATAAAAAGAGACTTAATATTAGGAAGTTTATTCTGAATCCTTTCGTCTATCGCTCCTAAATCATCAACCATAACAACCACTATGTCAGGCTTTGTTGTTATTTGAGCGGAAGAAGATATGTTTGTTTGATGATTTACTAAGAAAAGCGCTACGGGAAGGGCTAGAAGAATTAGAACAATTGGTAAAAATTTAAATACTTGAGGTGTTAATGAGATTTTTTTTATTTTCTGTTGATAAGCAATAAGCCATTGCTTAATTTTTTCGTTCATGATTTTAGTCTAAAATCTTTGAGCATGCCTGTCAATTGTGGACCTGAGGGGAATCGGAGTCACAAGTTCGCTTCGCGCCTCGCGACCCCGCCTCATTTCACTCCGGCTGGTCCGATTACTATTTGTGGACCTGAGGGGAATCGGACCCCTTACTCTTCCATGCCATGGAAGCGTGTTACCGGTATACCACAGGCCCCGGGTTTAGACTGAGCAAAGTCGAATGTGTGGACCATGGGAGAATCGAACTCCCGTCTCCGCAATGCGAATGCGATGCATTACCACTGTGCTAATGGCCCAAAACTAAGGCAGGCGCGGTGCGAATGTACCTCCTCCCTTGTCAAGCAAGCGAGCTCCTACGTCCGCTCCATTTACCTATAAGCCCAAGGCTTTGAAAGTATATCAAAACTAGTTGCTAGTGGCTAGTTGCTAGTAGCTTGTTATTGCAAAAAACCAAGAGGATTGACTAGTACTCCATTTTGACTGACTTCAAAGTGAAGATGAGCGCCAGTTGTCCGACCAGTCAGTCCTACCGTTCCAATCACTGTCCTGCCCGCAACTATAGATTGTCCAGGACTTACGTAGATATCTCCCATATGGGCATAGTGAGTTGTATGTCCATCTCCCATATCAATATAAACGCTATTGCCGTATCCTCCGTCCCAAGTTCCTGAACTGGTTCTTGAAACAACACCATTTGTTGCTGCAACAATTGGTGTTCCCACCGGATTTGTTATATCAATTCCCGGGTGGTACCATGAGAAATATTGCGAAAGTCCACCCCTAAGCGGCCAGGCAAAACCGGCTGAGGAGACCGCGCCCGGACCTTGGGCTATAAATACCGGTTTTGGCCTTGTGTATGTTGGCTGAATTGGTGGAGGAACTCCGTCTGGAACGATTAAAATCTGACCACTAACTAAAGAGAAAGTTTCCGGATTCGCAAAATCATTAAACGGGAAATCAACGATCTTTTGAGGATTTGTGTCATATCTTTTGGCTATCGAATAAACCGTTTCACCTGATGAAACTTTATGGGCTATTCCGGTAACAGGAAGAATTTCCAAAGAATCCCCTACAGTAATAGAGTCTCCCGTTAAATCATTTTGCCACTTAACAGTTTCTACGGATACACCAAATTTCCTGGCAATTGATGAAAGAGTCTCTCCCTTCTGAACCGTATAGGCAATAACTTTATCCCGAGGTTTTTGGGAAATATCTGTTTGGAAAATGTCATCTCCTACAGTTATTGATTGTTGAAGCTGCGGAGTCTCGACTTCCGGGTTTACGCCGCTTTGTTCTGAAAAGACAGGATAAGTGTTGGCAAAAACAGGCGAAAAAAGAACTCCAACAATAATAACTCCCATTGTCGCCAAATGTAAAAAGGGGCGATTATATCGTCCCCTTTTCATCATAAATACTCTAACTAAAATGTTCTTATTCTTTTCAAAGAATATTGAAAAAGTAACAATCTTATTTTTTAAATACGAGGAAAAAAATGCACTAAATTGAGATATGTTTAAGAAAAGCCGGTCGATCGGATTTTTGGCTAAAAAAGGATGGCGTCGAAGCATAGTTGGTAGTTTTTAAGTTTAACAAACTGAAAGTAGCTCGTCAAATTACTTAATGCGCGGGGAGCTATCAAAATTTGCGAGCAACGGGGTTATGTTGTCAAGGAGAGTGCGAATCAAATTTTTCGATAGCGGCTTTTTATCCTTTCCCAAGACTATTGAGGAATTCTTCGTTTGTCTCTGTTTTTACCAAACGTTCAACTAGTGTCGCAGTGGCTTCTCCTCCTTCAAGCATATCAAGCATTCTGCGGAGCGTAACAACTTTCTTAAGTTCCTCAGGATTTAAAAGTAGCTCTTCTTGTCTCGTACCAGATCTTTCTACATCAATTGACGGAAAAATTCTTCGGTCTGCAAGTTTTCTGTCAAGATGCAGCTCCGAATTTCCGGTTCCCTTAAATTCTTCATAAATTAGGTCATCCATCCTACTACCTGTATCTACAAGAGCAGTGCCGATAATCGTCAAGCTTCCGCCCTCCTGACAATTCCGCGCAGCACCAAAAAATCTCTTAGCCGGCCACAATGCAGCCGGATCAAATCCTCCGGACAGAGTTCTTCCTGACGGAGCAACCGAGAGGTTATAAGCACGCGCAAGCCTTGTTATAGAGTCAAGAAGTATAATTACGTCTATTCCTTCCTCAACCAGTCTTTTAGCACGTTCCAGGGTGATTTCGGCGACTTTGGTTTGATTTTCAGGCGGTTCATCAAAGTTTGATGCTATTACGTCTCCCTTAACGGATGTCGAGATATCGGTTACCTCCTCCGGTCTCTCGCCAATTAAAGCTGCCATAAGATGGGCTTTTGGGAAATTTTGAGTGATTCCAGCAGCAATTTCCTTAAGAATGGTTGTTTTTCCTGCTTTGGGAGGGGAAACAACCATGGCTCTTTGCCCGAATCCAATTGGTGAGATTAAATCGATCATTCTGGTAGATAAAGGTGTTTTGCCGGTAGTTAAGGTCAGTTGTTTTTTAGGATAAATCGGAGTAAGGTCATCAAAGTATGGACGCTTCAAACTCTCCTCCCCCGATTTGCCATTAACTTTTTCGACTTTAAGAAGGCCAAAGTATCTTTCTGTGTCTTTAGGAGGTCTCCCCAAGCCTTCAATGAAGTCGCCGCCGCGAAGCAAAAATCTTCGAATTTGGGATTGAGAAATGTATATATCACGTGAAGAAGGAATAAATTTCGGCCTTAGAAAACCATGCCCCTCAGGCTGGATATCAAGATATCCTGCTACTTCATAGGTTTGATTTTCGGGTCTTTCCCAATACTCTCCCCTCGGCTCGCCAGAGCTTTCTGTGTAGGCGGCTTTTGGCTCGCTTGAAACCTCAGCGGGAGGGGGTCCAATAAAGTCAGAAACAGACGGCTCTTCTGTTTTTATTTCCTTTTCTTTAGGAGTTTCTTTTTTTGTGGACTTAACCATAACTGAGTTAAAAGTTTATAAAGTTATAAGGTTCAAAGTAAACGATATGCGAATACAAGTGAGAAACGGAAATTTCTTTGGGAAGCAACGACAATTACAACATAAGTTTATTGGTTTGTCAATATGCATTTAAAATTGAGGCCAACAAATCCTCTTGACATGTCCTATAATGTATGTTAATATCCGCTTCACTATAACGATACAAATAACTGTATCGTTTTTTTATTAATGGCTAAAATACTTTTAAGTTCGTTTTTTGCTTTTTATGTAAGCTTGTTTCTTGCCGGGACATCTCTGGCTTCTTATGGATCAGTTGCCTGCCAGCCGATTTATGGTGGCGGACAAACATGTGTCACAACTGAAAAAATCTCAATCAATAAAACTGTTCTTAATCCTTTGAAATCAAAAGGCGGAACAACGGATGTTTTTGTAGATAATCTTTCAATTAATGATCCCAAATACGCTCCAACTCAAACCGTTAAATTCCAACTTACTGTTACAAATAGCGGAAACTCTACTCTAAATACAGTTACAGTCTATGACATACTTCCTGACTTCGTAGATTTTGTCTCAGGTCCTGGAAATTTTGACAAAAACTCAAGAACTCTTACTTTTAATCTTTCAAATTTAAATCCTAACGAATCAAGAACTTATACTATTGTGGGGAAAGTTGTTTCACCCACTTCAATGCCATCTGATCAGGGAGTAGTTTGTGTTGTTAACCAATCTATTGCTAAGTTCAGCGATCAAGAGAGCAGGGACAACGCACAATTTTGCATTGAAAGAAAAGTAACTACAAAAGGTGGATTGCCGGTTGTTCCGCCGCCTTCAATAACTCAGACTCCACCCACTGGACCTGAAATGCTACCTTTAATCGGACTTATTCCTACAGCGGGAATTGGATTCCTTCTTCGCAGAAAAAGCAAGTAAACTAAGTAGTTTGCACTTCCTTCGTATAGCGTTCCCTTGATGATCTTATAACTTTTTCTCTATTTTGCGTGGCAGAACGAGGAAGTGGCAGTGTTTGAGTCAGAAATGGAGCCTGAGTTATATTATCAATTGCAAGCTTTAGTATCGCCTGATAGTTTCCGAGCGCAAGTAGGTCTTCTTCTTTAAACCTTTCACCAAACTCCCGCGCCATATAGCTGCCATCTTCTGCGCCAATTAAGAAAGACATCATAGTTCCGGCGTTTCCGAAAATTGCCGAACGAACTTCTTCAGGAATCTGAGCGATATACTGGTTTGCTAGGATCAAATTCAAACGGTATTTTCTGGCTTCTGAAAGAATTTTGACAAAAGAGGTGGTTGCAAAATTTTGAAACTCATCAACATAAAGATAAAAATCGCGCCTGTCTTCTTCTTTTAGATGGACTCTATTCATCGCTGCCAGCTGCAATTTAGTAATAGTCATTGCGCCAAGAAGCGCTGCGTTATCCTCTCCCATTTTCCCCTGGGCTAAATTCAGAAGTAGAATTTTTCCCTCATTCATCACTTTCTCAAGATCAATTGTTGATTTGGGATTCTGCACTATATTTCTTATAACCTTCGAGGACAAAAATTGTCCTACTTTATTAAGAATTGGTGAAATTGTTTCGGCTCGAAGCCTCTCTGTCATTTGCTCAAATTCATTTGTCCAATAACTTCGGAGTATTGGATCCTGTAATTTCTCTATTGTTTTTCGTCTAAAATTTTCATTTGTAAGTATTTCGGGAATCATAAGAAGCGACGCACCCGGAAGATCAATAACCGATAGAATTGCGTTTCGAAGCACATATTCAAGACGGGGTCCCCAGGAATTTCCATAAAGTTTATGGAAAATAGCCACAATTCCCGACACAACAAGCTCTTTCTGAGCAGGATTTTGAACCTCCAATGGATTTAGAGCAAAGACGTGGTCAGCATCCGATGGGTCAAGGTAAATAACGTCATTGATCCTAAAAGACGGGATATAATCTAGGAGTATTTCGCATAAATCTCCGTGCGGGTCTATCACGCAAAATCCTCTATTATTTCTCATGTCATTTATGGCCATATTTGCGATCAGGGTTGACTTTCCTGTGCCGGTTTTTCCAATAACATACATATGTTTACGTCTGTCTTTGCCTTTTATCCCAAAAATTGTCGGCTTATTTTTAAATTCGGTTGACGCAAAAAAATTGATTTCCGATTTACCTTCTTCATCCAAGCCCTCCGCAATGGGAAGATTTTCCGGCGGATCGGACAAAATTACTTTGTGCCAGGAAATTGAATGAATTGTCGAAAGTTTAAGAGTTGGAAAGTGAAAAAGCGTAGCTAGCTCTTCAACGTTTAGAATTTGCTTAGTTGGCATAAAACGCCTGCTTCTTTTGAAAATTGAGTTAATTAAACGCTGTCTTTGCCAAAGATAAACTTTTTTTAAGACCAGGCTATTGCCGGCTGGGTTATTAAATGATGAGAAGCTGTTCCCTATTTCATATAAAAGCTGATCGGATCGTACCTTCTCATTTGAAGAAACTGCAATTCTTATGGCTGTTTTAAATCCGTTGAACTGAATTTTTTCGCCTATAACCTTGGAGTAAGGATTAGTGTGCGTTACTCCGGCGCTATCTTTTTGCTTATCATTTACTGCAGAAGCGCCTGCTCTTTGCCAGGAACTTCCAATCGGCAAAAGAAGAAACTGAATAGTTAGCCGGTCATTTGGCAGAGCTTTTGATAAAACCGAAAGGAGGCTTGAGATGGGATCAACTTCCTTAAAGTCTTTGTAGGTTTTGATCGGATATAAAAACCCAGAAGTCAGCTTCATTTGACCAAGAGATAGATCTTTTGTTTCCGGAAATATTTCCGGAAGATAATCTCGGGAGGAAACTAGAAGGGATTTTGGATACTGAGAAGTTAACTGACTCTCAATAAATGTTTTGTATTTCAAAGGAGCCGTAACATAAAAATGAATTGTTTGGTTAAAAACTCCGATTTCAAAAGATATTGGAATTCCGCGTTTAATAAAGAAAAAGAGGCGTTTTTTAAGCCCTGTAAGACTTGAGAGAAACTGAACCATAGCTTCAGGAGTTTCTTCTGATACTCTTGAGGTTTTAACTTCTAAAATCACACGCTCACTTTGCATATGCTAATCATAGGCAAAAATTGGCAAATTGTAAACAAACGTCTAAGTAAGGGCATATAGTTTTTTACTATATTCTTACTTATTTTAGCTTGACATAGCCTATAATATTTGATACAATTCGGGCCTATTTTATCTGATTAAAATCCAATAATGCGGATTAGTAATCGGCTGAAGTAGATTTCGCACATTAACAAGGCACACACTAAAAAATTTTGACAAGCTAAGCTTTCTTCTGGAACCGGATACTGCTCTCTTTTTATTTGGAAGGGTGGTACCCGGTTCTTGGAGCATAAGCTTGGCCTTACGAGGCTCAATCTGCAAGTATGCTGCTCTCGTTCGGATTAGGAAACCGATAATATGGAGAGTAGGGCTAAGAAAGCAGGCCAAGGCAACGGGCAGCTCGTGTAAGTACACGCTTATAGCGAGATGGAAAACAACAGCTGAAGGAGGTAAGGCAGAAATGCCCAACCAGGCTCAATCGCAAGCTCTCCAGAGGCTTTCTCCCATGATTCGCGAATACATCGCGACAAACGGAGAGAAGCCTCTCCACCTGCTCCCGCAGTATTTCCAGACCTATCTGGCGTTGCGGGCAAACGGTGGTGACACGTCATCCATCGTTCACAACCACAAGGCTCTGAGGGAGTACCTCGAGGCAGGCGGAACCATTCCACCCCTCAGGACTCAACCCACGGTCACAGTCGTAACCCCACCTTCCTCATTGAGGCAGAGGGTTAGGAGTGAAAACTTCTGGAGACTGGCATCAGTGGCAGCCCTTGTGGTCGCCTTACTGGCTCTCTTCGTCTGGCCGGGATTCGCAAACCAGCGAGCCCCCCAGTTCGCAGCGGGCCCGAGCGCGTCTCCAACGGCAGCGCCTACGGCAGCTCCAACAATGGCGCCTACCCAGGCACCGAGCGTGGCACCGACAGTTGCGTCTTGTCCGCCTGGTGTTCGCTACGACCGCGAACCCGTTGTTGATCAGGCCTGGAAGCCGACCGAAACCGGATGGATTGTCCTTCGGGCATGGTCCAACCAGACCGATCCGAACTGGCCTCCGGTCACAGGCAACGAATACGTAGTGCTCTACGGTCCTGACATCGATCAGCGCCCGATGCTCTACGTCGGCGGAGCCTACTGGATCTGGCAGGACGAAAACTGCGCTCGGACCGATTTCGCGGGACAGATCACCTATCAAGGGGTCAACTATGACCTGACGGCAGGCGATCGGCTCCCCGACTTTGTGTATCCGACTGCAGCGCCAACAAGCGCTCCACCGGTGGTAACCCCCGAGACCTGCAAGGTCATTGCGGAGTACCGGTTGGACGGCAAGACCACTCTCACGACTGTGGGGTCGTTCATCCACGTCGAGTTCTTCTGGAATGGAGAACCTGAACGGGAAACGATCCTTCAAGGCGGAGAGTGGATGGTCAATCGCACGCTTGACGGCTTCGTCTGGGAGTATCACCCGGTCTGCACCTTTGAACAGGTCATGGCACAGGTGAACGCTCATATCGGACGCCGTCTTGCTGACAGCGCCAATAACGCCGGCTATGTGGAGTGGACGTTCCACGACTTCTTCACACTGGTCCGCGCCAACCCGCCTTACACAGGCGGTTTCGTGGATCCGGATCCCACTACGGGTTGCCGGTCTATCCACGACTACCAGCTCGGTGGCTACTCTGATGGGAGCCTTCCCGAGGTGGCGACAAGCGGAGCATTCATTCACGTCGAACACTGGCTTCCGCCAGACGGCGCGGAGTACGAATCGCTCCTTCCAGGCGGCAGGTATACCGTGCTCAACCGTTCAATCGACGGATGGGTATGGGAGTACTCTCTCGAATGCACTGACGCGGAGGTCATGCTCCAGATTGGACAGCACATCCAGCGTCGGATAGATGAGGGTCACAACAACGGCGGATTCGTCGACTGGACAACGACTGGATACTTCCAGCTCGTTCCCGGTTCACTGAACCAGTAACCTACAGCATGGGGCAGGATCAGCTTGACTGAAAAGCAGGCTCCCTCCCTACTGAGTAGGTTGAGCTGTCCTGTCCCACCACGGGTTCGCTAAGTCAATTGATATTTGTCGTAACGGGAGAAGTAACTTTCTAAAAATTAAGCCTTTGGGCTGAAATTAGGGAGGAAAATTCTCCGGGACAGAGGCTTTCTGAAAAGACAGATGCTAATACCATCTTTTGCGGATTCTATCCGTGTCTTTTCTCGGGACTTGTCCCAGTGTGTGCCTCTACCCATAGCTTGAGAATTTTTTCGCAAGCTGCGGGTAGAAAATAAGATGAAAAAAAATCATAAATTCAGAGTCATAAATCATAAATCATTGGGAGATAAACCTTTGGTTTCTATTGTCATGCCTCTTTATAACAGTCAAGAGTATTTAGATGCTGCGATAAAAAGCGTTCTTTCTCAAACATATAAAAACTTTGAACTTATTATTGTTGACGATGCTTCTACTGATGGGTCTTTGAAAATAGTTCGAAAATATTCCGAAAAAGACAGCCGGATAAAGCTTTTCAGACTTAGGGTAAATAGAAATAGTGGAGGAGACAGATGTGCAAATGTGGGTATTTCAAAAGCAAACGGCAAATATCTTGCCAGAATGGATGCAGATGACATTGCAAAACCTGAAAGAATTGAAAAACAAGTTGAATTTCTTGAAAAAAATCCTGACATTTTTATGGTAGGATCAAATGCTTTTGTGATTGACAGAAAGGGCAAAAAAATAGGGGAAAAGAAAGAGCCTCTAACCTCAAACGCTATATATAACTCTTACTTTGGGTTCCATCCGATGATCCATCCAACATGCACTTTTCGAAGAGTTTTAAGTAGCGGAAAACCGTTTAAATACGAAATTAAATACAGTGCAAATAACGATTATTACACTTTTTTCAAACTTATATGTCTGGGTTACAAATTTGTGAATTTGGAGGATAAGCTTCTCGATTACAGAATTCATGGAAAAAACGCCACATTTATAGATATGAAGGAAAAATTCCTAAACTCTATAAAAATAAGGATAATAATGGCAGCTAAATACGGATATAAGCCTTCTGTCAAAGATTTTTTAGTGCTTATCCTTCAGGCTTTTGTAGTCATGTCGCTACCACAAAAAGCTCTAACAGAGGTCTATTTCTTGGCAAAAGGGATTAAAAAGATTTCTCTTCCTCTACCTGTTCCCTCTTTTAGAGTTAGCGTTTCTTAAATTTTAGTCTAAAATAAAAATATGCTATACATCGGGCTTCTTGTACTGCTTGAAGCAATACTTTTCATTTTAAATTTTAAACAGGGAGCGTTTCTCGTGGGCTGGGATAACATAATGCCTGAATTTAATATTCCGCTAAACTTTGAAAGGGCAATTTTTGCAGTCTGGCAGGAATACAGAGGGCTTGGGGTTATCGATGGTCTCGCACACGCTGCAAATTTCATGCACACCCTATATATTTGGATCTTTTCAATATTTCTTCCTCAGGAAATTCTTCGCTTTTTCTATATTCACTTAACTCATCTTCTTGGCGGAATATTTTTCTTTCTTCTAATTGATAAATTAATCAAGAATAAAAAGATTTCTTTCCTGGGAGGCTTATTTTACATGTTAAATATTGGAGTTTTGCAAATGTATTTTGCTCCGCTTGAAGCATTTGCTACTCATTTTGTTGCGCTTCCTCTTCTCTCACTTTTGACAATTAACGCACTGCAAAAAAGAAGCCCTAAGAATCTTCTTTTACTTTTTCTCGGAGCACTTTTGGCCAGTCCGCAAAGTTTTGTTCCTACCCTTTTCGCTGCTTTCTTTATGTTTTTCATATTTATACTTGTTATCGACTTTATGAAAAACAGAGATTTAAAAAAAACGATTATAGTGCTTTTCATTCTTCTTTCTGCAAACGCTTTTTGGCTAGTTTCCTACCCATACTCAGCGATTAAACAAGGATCAACTATAAAAAATGCAAGAATTAATCAGTTTAGTTCCGAAGAAATATTTTTAAGAAACAAGTCCTACGGAAACTTAGTCGATACGCTTTCCCTTCGTGGTTTTATGCTTGATAGCGTCGAGCTTGACCCGAATACTTTCACCGACACTTTTTTTATGAATTCTCTGAGAAACCATGAGAAAGGTCCTCTCTATAGAATTATTTTTTCTGCTGCTTTAATAGTTTCATTATTGGGACTTTTTTATGCACTAAAACAAAAGCTCTGGGGATATTTCCCTTTTTTATTATCTTATTTGACTGCTTTCTTTTTCCTTGCTAATAATACCTTCCCTGTTTCATTAGCAAACAATTTTTTAAGAGAGGCTTTTCCTCTTTTTGGAGAGGCTTTAAGGTTTCCTTTTACTAAATTTATCCTTCTTTTTTCTTTCTCGCTCTCAGTCTTTTTTACCTTGGGACTTTATTTTCTTTACCAAAAAATTAAACTTCAAAAATTTTTTATAAGTATTGTCTTTGTCTTAACTATATTTCTCGCATATCCGGCTTTTCTGGGACAATTTACATCTCCTTTCTTAAGAAATAAGATTCCAAATGACTATTTAGCGCTTTTTAAGGATCTACAAAAAGTAGATAAAAGTGCGAGAATTGCTCTTGTTCCTTCATATACCTTTTGGAGTTGGCAATATAGGGTTTGGGGACAAAGAGGATCTGATTTTATTTGGTATGGTATTCCACAGCCAATTACGCATCGGGCATTTGACCCGTGGAGTAATTATAATGAGCAGTTCTATAATGAATACTCATACGCACTAAATACACAAAATGTCAGGCTTTTATCAAATATTATTGAGAAATACGATCTATCATATCTTCTTTTGGATCAGTATTTTCTAAACACAGTCTCAAGAAAAACTATTAACTACGACAGTCTAAAAAGATTTCTTAACGCATCAAATCTTTTCGAAAGCAAAAAAACTTTTGGAAGATTAATGCTTTATAAAACACGGGGAAACAAAGCTCCAGCCTATCTACTCCCTGAAAGTTCAACAAAAAAGGTTTCCTCAAATTACTCTTTTGAAAAAGAAGATTTAGCGTTTAATATATTTCCAAATTATGTGACAAATTCATCCGCTAGTAGCCTTACTACTGTCTTTCCTTCTCTGTTTACCGAAAAAACTCCGGAAGATGTTGAATTCAGCCTCAAAGAAAGATTGACTGATTTTATATTTGAAAAAAGTGATTCTTTTCCAAATAATCCCGAGGATTACACATTGGAAGTACCATCAATTCTAAAAACCGAATTTTTAATACCGGTTAAAGTCATAGTTGGAGATGGCGAGCTTATTATAAAGCCTGTTTTTCCAAGAATAGTATTAAATGATGAGGAGTTAAATCTTTCAGAAAAAGATATAAAAGTAAATTTTTCAATTAATAATCCAACTGAAGTCGAGTTCTTAGATATAAATAACAAAATAGATATAAGAAAAAATTCTTACTCATATCTGATAAATTCTTTAGTCAATTCAATAAAAATTAAAAACAGTAAAGGCGAGGAGCAAGTCATTTACATCGATACAAGTAAAATTGTTCCTGAAACCTTTCATATTGGACTATCTGGAGTAAAAATAGATTCTCTAAAAATAATTGTCAGAAAAATTGATTCGTCCCTTTCCACATCTAAAGTTATAGAGGATAGTAATTTTGACACTAAAACGGGTCTTAATAATTTAAGCAGATTTTCAAAACCATATGCTTTTTCTAAAGCAGATATTTCTTATAATAAAGTCATTCTTTCAGCTAGAGATTCAAGTGCAGAACTTACTTTATTTCTTCCAAATTTATTTCACCAAGGTAGCTATGTCGTATTTTCTAATACTAAATACCTGTCCGGACTTCCTCTAAGGTTTTATATAGACAACCCTATTGAACAAAGAGCTGAAGTAGAAACAGTATTTTCCAAGGAAGTTAAAAATTATCCGATAATTGTTGGTCAAACTGAAAGATTTTTTAAGGGTTATGGTTTTCATTTTATTTCAAAATCTGTCGGAAACGAGATTTCAAAAACAGAAATTTCAGATATTTCAGTCTATCCCTTTCCTTCTTTATTCATAAAGAATCTTAGATTCGTTAAAACAGCGGATCTAAATTCTCAAAATAAAAATCCGAAACAATTTGTCGATGTTCATAGAGTTAATCCTTCTCTCTACGTTGCAAATTCAGTAAAAAACGGCTCCTATTTAGTCTTTTCCCAAAGCTATGATCCTGGCTGGAAAGCCTACGCCATAGGTGAATGTCAAATGTCAAATGTCAAATGTCAAATATCAAAGGCATTTCCGTTCCTTTTTGGCAAGGAAATCAAAAACCATTTCTTGGTCAACAATTGGGAAAACGGCTGGCTGGTTGATAAATCGTCAATTATCAATGGTCAATCGTCAATTGTTATTCTCTACCTCCCTCAATATCTCGAGTATTTAGGTTTTATTTTGACAATAGTAACGTTAATATTTTTGACTTTTCGATATTACTTTGTTAGAATGCCCTCTCTGTCTTAAGACTGCTCCATTTAGCACCGAATTTTACCTAAAACCATGAAAAAACCATTAGTATCAATAATTTTGCCCGTTTATAAATCAGAAAAACATTTAGAGGATACTCTGGCTTCCCTTCTCTCTCAAAACTACAAAAATATCGAGATTATAGCTGTAGTAGATTATTTAAGAGACAATTCACTTAAAATACTTAATAAATTTAAAAAAAGGAATAAAAAAATAAGAATAGTTAAGAATATCCAAACCTATGGCTTGCATGTGACTCTAAATCGCGGTGTGAGACGCGCCAAAGGCGATTATATAGCTTTTGTAGGAACTAAAAACTACCCTTCAATTCATAAAATTTCCAAACAGGTCTCATTTCTTCTTAAAAATCCTAAAATAGCGGCTGTGGGTACCCAAACTTCAATTGTTCGTGGTAACGGAAGGATCGTCGAAAGATCAAATTTCCCAACAACTCACCGGGAAATTTATAAAGATCTTATGCTTGGGACATCAATCAGCCCTGAAACCATTATGGTAAATAAAAAAGTCCTTCCTAGGGACGTAATTAAATTTACAAACGATAAATACCCTTATCTTTTCGTAGACCTACTGCTTAAAATCGGAATTTACGCAGAAATAGCAAACCTTAAATATCATCTTGTTTCAATTAAGCTTACAAAAAGACAAAATACGGTAATTAAAATAGATAAAAAAATCTCATTTATTAAGCTTTTGTTAAGAGGTAGTCTGGATTACTCATATAGACCCTCCCTTAAATCCCTCTTTAATCAGGTTTTAAGCATCAAGTATTAGGCTTGACCAGTAACTGAACTGGAGAGAATCGGACATTTTATTTCCACAAGTTATCCACATTTTTTGCGTTTAGATAAAACAGATTGCTAAATCAAGCTAATCATTAATAGTTTTACTCCAGGCCTAGTGATTTTTCGTTATATTTTTGCTATAGGATTGACAGATCTTGACAACCTGTGATAAAATTCTTTGTACATATGTCAATTCCATTTCTTTCAAGAAAAAGACAGATAAGAAAAGAGGTTTCGGATTACAAAGAAGAGAGTTTACAGAAATTAGGCAGAGAACAATTCAGGAAGCTCGTTGAAAAGGGCATGGAATTGCCCGTAGTTTTGCTCTAAAAAAGAGCATCGCTTTCGTTACTCGTGATAATAAATTCTAGAATACGAAAAGCAATGCTCTTAGTTTTACCAGGCAGTTAGTTTTTTAGGCAGGAATAAAACTAAATGCCTAAAGAGATTGATAACAAAATTATGGGCCGTTGTCAAGAAAAATCAGTGAAGCTAAAACTCATCGATTTTATTGATATAGTTTGATAATTTAAGATCGTTAATTTTTGTAACTTGTCATGGGGTAAGGGTTTTGGGCAGGAACTCTTACCTCTTTGAGAAGTTACAAAAGAAAATCCGCTCCACGTGAGCGGATTTTTTGTGCTTATGGATCTAAATCTTCTTGGCAAATAATATTCTTCCGGCAGTAGTTTGAATAACTCGAGAAACTATCACATCAATGTCATGTCCTATGTCTGAGGCCGCATGTTCAACTACAAGCATTGTTCCGTCATCTAGATAGCCAACGCCCTGCGTAACGTCTTTTCCTTTGTGTAAAATCCTTATATGAAGCGACTCTCCGGGCACCGCTTTTATCTTAAGAAGCGTCGCTAGATGGTTAATGTTAACTGCAACAATACCTGAAATAGCAGCTTTTTTCTCTAGATTATAATCGCAAGTTATTAACTTTCCTCTATAGTTCCTGGCTGCATTAATTAATTTTTCATCCACTTCGATACTCTGATCTTTATCACCATTATCAGAAACTATGATACTTTTTACTCCCCTTGTTTTTCTCATCTTCTCAAGAAGTGCCAAGCCTTTCCTCCCCCGTTCTCTTTTAACCATGTCCTGACTATCTGCAATATGTTTTAGCTCAGATAATATACTTTCCAAAATTACAAACTGACCAGATAGCACTCCGAGAGTTATTACATCAAAAACCCTGCCGTCAATAATGGCTGAGGTATCTAAAAAAACTGCGTTTTCTATTTTTTTGGCTTTTTTCCCATTTCTCCTGGGCGTATGAGGTACTAAAGGAATACTGTTAAGAATGGTTTTTGCTACTTCATCAGCTATTTGAGCTATTACCTTGGGGGAAAATCCGGCTCTATGTTCTGCTGGAATTGGTGTTTTGTTAATTGTTTTAGTTTTAGCCATTTTTATTAAAGGAGTCTATCACCTGATTTAGTGTTTTAAACTTGTCTGCCCCTATTATATCCTTAAAGCCTAGTTTTTTTGCTTCTTTTACTCTTTTTTCAAAACTGGAAACCAGGCGTAGTTCACCTAAGAGCCCGACTTCTGCAATTGCTACGCTTCGAGCCAGAGGAATATTTTTGAAACTTGAAAAAACAGCTAAGGCTATTCCTAAATCTGCCGCCGGATCCGATAATTTTAGTCCTCCGGCTACATTTACATAAACATCTGAATTTTCAATAGCAATCCTAGCGTGTTTCTGGAGAACTGCCAACAAGAGTTCCAGTCTTCTTCCATCAACTCCTGATGCAACTCTTCTGGGCATAGGAAGCTTTGAATAAACAACAAGAGCCTGGATTTCAACTAAAAATGCCCGAGTCCCTTCCAGTGTAACAACTAAAATGCTTCCCGGAGTGTCTGTTTTCTTTTTTTCGATAAACAAACTTTCAGGGTTTTTAACTTCGCTCATCCCGCCTGAATCCATGTTAAATACCCCAACCTCATCAATTGAGCCGAATCTGTTTTTAAGGCAGCGAAGTATTCTTATTCCTGTAAATTTTTCGCCCTCCAAAAAAAGAAGAGTATCTACCATGTGAGACAGAACCATTGGCCCTGCTACCATTCCCTCCTTTGTTACGTGTCCAACAATAATCACCGGGATATTTAAGACTTTAGCGATTTTAATCAGTTCCCCTGTTGCATATCTTACTTGCCCGATACTTCCCGAAAGACCTGTTAAATTCTCAGATTCCATTGTTTGAATTGAATCAACAACTACAAGATTGGGGGTTAAATTTTCAATAACCTGCAAAGCTGCATCCGTATTTCTTAAAGATATCAAAAGTAGATTTTTTGTATCTTTCTTACTCAGTCTCTGGGCTCTCATTTTAATTTGCTGTTCGGATTCTTCTCCCGAAATATAAAGGACAGGACCTTTTGTAATATTTAGTGCCAATTGAAGAAGAAGTGTAGATTTCCCGATTCCCGGGTCCCCGGCAAGAAGTGTTACCGATCCCCTGACAATTCCTCCGCCCAAAACGCTATCCATTTCAGAAAATCCTGTAGTCATTCTTTCTTTTGATTCAAATTTTATTTCGGAGAGTTTTTTTGGCTCGATTTTCTCAGGTGTCAAACTTGTGGTTTGGGATTTGAGGTTTGAGGTTTGAACTTTTATTTCACGGAATGTATTCCAATTTCCGCACTCAGGACATTTTCCTAGCCACTGCGGGCTGTCATATCCGCATTCCTGACAAACAAATGAAATCTGTGATTTCATAATTTACCGATATCCTATCGGTTTTTCTTTAAGAACAGGCGTAACTATAATCCGATGATTTTTCTTATCAATTTGAGAGACACTAACTTCTATTTCCTGATCCACGCTATATTTTAAATTTAGCGGAATTTTCTCTTTTTTAATAAAACCTTCTACTCCGTCTTCCAGAAATAGTCTTATTCCGGCATCACTTATTTGGGAAATTTTCGCCACAACCTTTTTATCAGGATTAAATTGTTCCGCCTTTTTTTCGAAAGGATCGACTCCTAATCTTTTAATTGAAAGGTTTATTCTCTTGGCATCCTTATCTACGGAGAGTAAAGTTACTTTAATAGTGTCTCCGGAGTTGTATTCCTCTTCTAGGTTTTCTTTTCTTTCCCAGGAAACTTCTGAAATATGAACAAAACCGTCGTAATTTTGTCCGTCTTTTTGGAAAGAAACAAATATACCAAATGGCGTAACACTATTAACTAATGCATCAAAAGACTCCCCAACTTTTAGATTTTTTGTCAGTTTCCCGAATTGTTCAGGATCTATCGTTGCCTTTTGAGAAAAAATTAACTTATTTGACGCCCTATCCAAATCAACTATCGCGGCTTTTATTTTCGCGCCGACTAAGCTCTCGGAACTGCCTGAAAAAACAGCGTGCGAATTAGGAAGAAATCCCTGTTTCCCATCTATTGTTTCGACTAAGAATCCTCCACGAGTTGCTTCAGTCACTAAAACATCAAGGACTTTTTTATCTTTGAGTAAAGTGTCTAAATTCTTCCAGAAAATATCCCCTATAAAACGGCGCAGTGAAACTACGGGAAACCCCATATCTGATTCGGGATTAAGAACGCTTACAACTACTTTATCTCCTACTTTAAGGGAAGAAAGTATTGAGCGAAGAATTGATTTATCTTTTTCAAGAACCTGTGCTTCAGCTTTTGCGCCTATATCGACTAAAATTTCACCCGAAGTTAATTTGGTAATTACGCCTTCAGCAATTTCGCTTTTTTTAAAAGTCTTAAAATTTGAGGATGAGCGGGACATTAGTTCCGCCATCGATGTTGCTCTAGAAGATTTTGAAGTTGCCACTCATTTAATTTCCTTTCTTTT